>Ga0116229_10000208_pt1 | contig 67180 bp, 48 predicted proteins | sample S1TSphgellanicum_3_FD_87313 | JGI IMG/M metagenome (GOLD analysis project Ga0116229, IMG submission 87313) | Host-associated microbial communities from peat moss isolated from Minnesota, USA - S1T2_Fc - Sphagnum magellanicum MG | ecosystem: Host-associated > Plants > Peat moss > Unclassified...
AAAAAATGAGCAGAAAAATCTAAGGCTACGTATTTGCTTCTTTTTTTATCTTTTTTTTTTTGGATGACGTCTGGCCAGCAGCTCCGGGGAGCATTCACAACAACCATGCAGGAGGAGAGGTTGCTTCCGGTCCGAAGTAAGTAACGGCGGGGGGGGCCACGGGTGCATTATGCACCGGGTACACACTAGTATAGTTTAATTGGTCTAGGTGCATTACTACTAGTAGTTTCCTATGAATTTGCAATCCCAACTAAACTTGAATGTGAGAAATATTGTTACAGGGTTGCATACCTCAACCTTGGGTATCTTAGCAGATTTTTTTTTTGTTTATGGAAAAAAAAGGAAGGTGGGCATTTTGATAAACAAAACAATGGAAAGAGTGTAACACACTACTACATTTTGTGAAACACCTTCCCTTCGCAAATGAAAAGGTATGATAAAAAATATGCCCTTTGATGGCTTCCATGACCTAGCACCCACCAATGCACCAGTTGTGGATGAGATTATTTTGGTTGTTTTGGGATGAACCCAAACCATTTAGCCTAAACCAAACCAAACATTATTGGGATGGGTTTTCTTTTCTTTTCATTAGTTCACCTTTCCTTTAAATTTCAAAATTTTCGTGCCCTTTTTTTGTCCTCTTTGTCTTTTTTCTTCTCCTCTTTATTCTTTTTGTTCTTCTTCTTTTCCACCATTGACTTCTTCTCTTCCATTGTTGTTGTAGGTTTTTCTTCTTCATTTTTTTCTCTTTTTTTTAAGGTGCTATAGATTCTTCTTCTTATCATTTTTTTCCTTTCATTTTTGTTGTCATTTTAATTTTTTTTCATATTGAGCTTTTTTTCCTTTTTCTCTATTGTTACAATTTTTTCATCATCTTCTTCCTTTTCTGTTTTTCTTCTTTTTTTTCAAACATTTTTTCTCATCACATTGTTGTGCATATTCCCATTACTTGTTGCATTGTCATTAGTTATGCATATCATGCCATATATGCCTCTACTCTTTTCCTTGTCTTTTTTTGTTTTGGTTTGTGAAACTAGAGCAAAAGCAAAAAGAAAAAGTAAGAAAAAAAGAAGAAAAAGAAGACAAAGGAATAAAACAGAAAGAAATGAAAATTTTAAAAAGATAAAAGATGAAAAGAAAAGAAATTAGAAAAAGACAAAGTCTTTTTTTTCCCCTTGTTTTTCTAGTTTTTTTTTTTCCAAAATTTCAAAAAAAGGGAATTTTTTCTTTTCCTTTTTAAAAAATTTTACTTGAAGATTTTTTTCTTATTTTTTTAATTCAAGAAGAAGAATTCTAGTTTTTTTTTTTCTCTAATTTTCTTTTTCCTTTTCTCTATTCTTTTAAGAATAAGAAGTTTTTTCTTTGGTTTTTTTGCCCTATTTTTCCAATTTTTCTATTTTTTTAAATGCCAAAAGAATTAGTATTTTTGTTTTTATTCTTATGTTTGTCCTTTTTTCCCCCCCCTATTTTCCATTTTTTTGGTCTTTAAAATTCTAAAAGACAAAGTTGGTTTTTCAATTTCCTTTATTTTTTATTTTCAATTTATTTTTTTAAAAAATTATTAAAAATTTTAGTGGATGATATTTGTTCATATCGATGTAATTTGTTTTTGGTTTGGTTTACATTTTTCAAACTTGCATATTAATGTGTATCATGTGTTTGATGTAGACTTTGAGTAACTATGAAATACCAATTTGTAACCAATGTAAATCACTCCAATTGTATCATTATCAACTTTACATTCATCAACATGCTATTAAGGTGGTTACAACAACAAGAATTTATCAATGAACACATGACATGGTGGCTAATGAAAATAATTTAAAAAAGGGATATTTTGTTGTTAGATAGTAACATGTATATCTTACTTAAGTCACTTTGGCATAAACAATGGCATGAAATTCATGTTTTTTATTTTTTTGACATTTTTTAAAGTTTTGATAAATGTGATATTTGCATCAATACATACAAGTTTTGATTATTGCAATGTTGCATTATTATATTATGAGAATTTTAAAAACATGAAGTTCAATGTGAAATACTTGCATAAAGGTCATAAAATAAACATTAATTTTGTTAGAATGATTTTGTTATACCCACATTTGAAGCATAAAATGCCAATTGATTTTTTAGGATGGTTTCTCCAATATCAAATGTTGGGCATAAAATATGCATGTTCAATGAAAAAGATGGTGACAATAAAAAATTGGAAATTAAAGAAAAAAAAACTAATTGTGATAAAAAAAATAGAAGAAAACAATTTAGAACAAGAAAAATTTTTAAAAATTTAGAAGGAGAAAAATAAAAATGTCAAAAAGGGGAAAAAATTAAAATAATAATTAAAAAAAGAATAGGAATCCACAAAAAAAAAGGAATGCTTGCATTTTGGTCATGAAATATTTAATAAATATTGAGGTATATTGTATTTGATGTGACATTGTTTTCCTATGTGGGTATATATTTTGTGATTGGATCTTCAATTATTTTAGCTTCTATAAATAACTAACAAAATATGTAATACTTATGTGTGGGTCACAAAAGTTGATTGAACGTGCAATACTTGTATTTAAGGTTATTGTTTATTAACATCAAAGGGTCAAATACGATTAAAATGGTTGTTAATTCACTTAGTGCAATTTTTTCATATTTTGTATATCATACATTGGAAGACAAGATCGTGTATATGATAGGTAGGTAGGTGAATAAGTGAGTGGGTGGGTAGATAAGTAAATAGGTATGTAAGTAGGTTGGTGGCTAAGTAGGTAGGTATGTACACAAATAAAAAACAAATTAGGTCAGTAGGGTAGCCAAAAAGTTTTGTTAAAAGATTTTGTTGAAAAAATAGTCTCTAGCTTAATTTTAAAATATATAAAAGTTTTGTCAAAGGTAAAGGTTAGTCATGAAAAAATAGAAGTAAAAATTTAACTACAAATGATAAGAGTTTTGTTAAAGGTAAAAGTTTAGTTAAGAAAAGTTTAAATTTTTTCAAGTGGTAGAGGTTTAACCAAAAAAAGATAGAAGTTTATTGAAAAGTAAAAATTTAGCTAAAAAGAAGTTAAGGTTTTGTTAAGAAATAAAAATTTAATAAAAAAAAAAGAACTTTTGCCAATGTGTAGTGGTTTAACCATGAAGAAATGAAGGTTTTGTTAAGATATATAAACTTAACCAAGAAAAGTTAGAATTTTTGCCAAAATGTAAAAGTTTAGCCAAAAAAGAAAAAAAAAGGTTTTGTTAAAAAGTGAAGGTTTTGCTATGAAAAAGATAAAAGTTTTGACAAGAAATAAACGTTTAGCTAAGAAGATATAGAGATTTTGTCAACATGTAGAAGTTTTGCAATGAAAAGATGGAAGAGGTTTCGCAAAGAAGAGTTAGAAGTTATGCCAAAAAATAAAGGTTTAGCCAAGAGAAAAGTTAAACCATAAAAAAAATAAAGAGCAGGTAAGTAAGGGGTTGGTAGGTAGAGCCAAGATGTAGGTCAATAATGTAGCTAGGTTAGTAGGGTAGCTAAGAAATTAGGGTGACTTGGTTGAAGGGTAATATGGTCAGAGTTGGGAAAAAAACACCCCAAAAATACTACTTCCATTCCTAGCTAGTCTCGAAGCACCTAACCAGCTCTCTGACAGATGGGCCACTCATTTGCACAACGGTCATCTCACCAACCACCCGGTCTAGCAGTGTCCAGTGGCGATCTCAGTACTGCTATTGTGTGGAGTGAAGCGCTAGGTCGGGTGCCTGCCTTTGTAGCCGTGGAGGAAACGTAACGAGCCTGTGTCCACTGCCAAGTGTCAGAGTTCGGCTCTACCGACCACAGCGGTGACAGTCAGCTTTTCGTCTGTTTCTGCAACCGTCCGCCGGACGATCATTACAAGGCAGTAAGTAAGATAGGGAGCTCTTCGTCATTCTGCAATATCGCTCTCGCAAGTCTTTCTCGTGCTCATATTTCCTACCTCAGTCGAGCTCCGCTGCAAATCAGATTCTGATCTCTAAGTTTCATCGCTGTTATCTGCATTGTGTTCTGCTTTCAATTTTTGGGTCGAGCTCTTCGACAGTATTCAGGTTTTGTTTTTGTGTGTGCTAACTCGACGGTTGCGAGTTGTGTGTGTTTCAGTCATCTGTGTCCAAGAACCCTCCAAGGGTTCGGAAGCTCGCAAGAAGAAATGGCCTGCAAGAGCGCAGTAGCAGCCGTCATGGTGGTGATGTTCATCGCCCTGATTATGCAGTGCCATGTGGTAATTGCCGCGGAGGCGCCCAGCCCTGCACCGACCACAGGAAATGCGCCCAGCTCTGAAGCTTCGATGATGGCGGGATTGGTCTTAAGTGCGCTTGCTTTCGTTGCTGGATTTGCTTGGTTATAGAAGGAAGGAATGGAACGCGTTCGACGACGATGTTGGTGGAAGGTGGTGGAAAGCACATTTGTGTTTGCGAAGCATTAGAGGAGTTCGTTTCTTTTTGGTTACTTAGTATATGGCGACAGCGAAGAACGAGAACTACCGTCACGGGCTTGTGTGTGCTCTCGCTTTGATGTCGAATGCAGTCGGTTGAAGCAGAGTGGGGACGAGGAGGGTGTTTCTCAAGAGTTCGGAAGACGTGTTGTTCTGGAATAAGGTGCCTTCTGGCTGGTGCTTGGAGCCCGAGTTCATGCCTTTCTGCGTCCTCTTCAACGAGACAAGGACGGTTATAATGCACCTGGGATGATGAGCCCACTCTTTCCTTCTTGAGAGTTTCCTTTTTGTCGACAGCGATGCCTGCACGCGGATTGTTTTACTTTTCTACTGTGACACTAGAACCTTTAACGTTTGTGTCAGTTTCCGATCTCGTTCACCGCGGTTTGCTTACTCAGTAGATCTAAAGTATTCATTCATTGTGTACAGATTTTTGTCAGCAATAACGACATCGTGCTTGACAATGTGCTTGTGATAAGGCCTTTTTTAATAAGACAAATCATGTTGTAGCCATGGATTGAACGGCTGCACTTTCCCCTTACGATCATGTGCTTTTGAGTGACGGGCGCTGGTTCTTTTCAGCTCTTGCTTCTGTCTGGTAAATGTCGCCGTCTTCAGTACGAGCAAGCAACAGTTCCCGACCATGATTGCTGGACGTGCTCGTTGGGCCTGTAAGGTTGTTTGAGTCACTGTGGTTTCCGTGAAGTCTTACTGTTGTGTTCTCTTGCTTTTTGGCCTTGGCTTGCATTGTGTGATGTTGGTGTCTTGCACTCCTCTAATATGGCAATATTCAGTGCAACATCCATGTTCTTGAATTTATTTTTCCCCTTTTGGGCTATTGGTGTCCGCTCTACATTGCACTTATATATCTTGTCATGGATATTGCCTTCGGAACCAAGGGAGCACTACTCGTGCATCCATAGCCGCTACTTGCAAAAGATTCATCTCTCTTTGCTCTAGCAAGAAATGTATTTGCAGTAAAAGTCCAGCAGAGGGGAATAAAGCTTGCAACCGCAGGCTTTCTTTCTCACAACGCTAGCCTCTTTAGGTGGAAACTTGTGGGTGCACTGATCCTTTTTCCTTGTTTATCATGGTTTCTTTTACAGAAATTCGGGAGTTTCAGAACCTTGTTTTTCTTCTGTAGACAATGCTTAGATCTACCAAATCCCTCTGGAAGGAGCCTTTATGAACTCCATTCGTAGTACACGTTCAAGAATCTTCTTACGTTCTAGGGACTTGTACATCGAAATTTTGTTGGGTATGTAAGCAAAGATGTGCATAGGCTTAAGTGTGAAATCCACTACCATCGGAGGCAATATCTTTCTTTCATTAAGATCCCTGTGGTCTGGAAAGGTTGTACAGTCTGGGAATAAAGTGGAATCATCTTATTAGAACTGAAATAATGAGTTCCTTGTGACTCTTCTTCTTCTGATTGATACTCCCAATGTACCACAGGGGCATATGTTTCCTCTTTACATTTTGACAGGAGTCTTGTAGTTACTTAAAACTTACAGTCTTGGGTTGTTTGAGTTTGTTGTTGGGCATATCAGGAAGGGAGCTTATAAGGTTACTTGTTCTTCGGCTCTTGACCCTCCTCATCATCACATGAAACACATAAAAATGTGAAAGTCTGGATTCTAGAGTTAGTGAATATAGGTGGTATCTTACAGGTGGCCATTTGAGCAAATTGTCTGAGTTTTGTTGTTGGAAATAGGTGGTAGTATCTCACAGCTGGCTATTGATCACTAACGCTAGATTTGTCTGAGTTTCTTGTTGAAAATGTCCAGAAGCGACAGAAATTCTGAGAAAATGAAAAAGTTTTTTACCAACACCTTGCACTTGAAGTTGCTACCTAATCTCTCAGTTGACTGGTTGGAACTTGGTTATGATTGAAGGGAAGAGCACTACTACACTGTAAAATCCTGGCCATAATTTTATAACCAGCTTTTAAGAGGCTGTCACAATGACATGTCTCTTCCTAATTGGATATCCTAACTAGAGTTATATTCCATATCCAACTGCCTACTACTGTTATGTAAATCTACAACATGCTCAGTTATGTGAATAATAATGTACTTTCTTCCACATGAAAAAAAGAGAATTGCTTAGTACAATTCCAGTGACAAATGATTCATTAGAGCATTAGAATTGGTTTAGGTAAGACAACTTCGAAGATTGGCAAACACTAAATAGTAGCAACTGTTAAATGTGACATTGGGTTTGACGCATTTGCAGTACAATGCCACCATAAAAAAGATCAATTTAAAAAAAATTATGTCTACACAATGATTAACATTGTAAATATGTTTCTTACACAATGGGTTTTAAAAAATTGTGATATAGTGGTTAGAATATAGTGGTCAGGATCCTGCTTTCAACCCAAAGGTACAAGGTTTAAATGTTTTTTTCAATTGTTTTTTCCAACAAATGAAATGGAGGAAAAAACCTATAGTACTTTTAAATAGTCTTTTTAAAGTAGATTGTCCTTAAGAAGTAACTTCCCTAGGGAAAAAAATATATGCCAATCCCAAGCGAGCTCCTCACAGAGTAAGAAAAGTTCCCTGGTGACAAAAAAACTTCCCTTCGAACTGATGAATTTTCCTTGGGGAAGGGCCCAAGTTCCTCAGGGAAAAGGGCACCTTTCATAGGGAACAATGTACTTTCCCTGGGGTTAAGCTCAAGTTCTTCAAGAAAACATATGTTCCGAACCTTTTTACAATCACAACTATTTCATGTTTGTTTTCATACAATTTTGTGACCTATCATTGGAAAGGTTCTAATGAGAACTACAACTTTGTAATCAAAAACACTTTCAGTCATAATTCATATGCAAAAATTACAATCAAACAAAATTTGGGCCACATTTGTTCCTTGAAGAACATGGCTACTCCCTTGGGCACCTTAAGCATTTGTTCTTTCAAGCACATGGTTGCTCCTTGGGGCAACTTAAGCTCCTTCTCCCCATGGACATGATTGTTCCCTTGAGAAAAAAAGGTTTATGTTAATTTTTGGGGCAATTTAAATTCCTTCTCCTTCCCCCGAAAACATGATTGCCCCCTAAGGCAACTTAAACCTTGATCCTTCAGGAACATGGTTGTTCTTAGAGGATCAATTAGATTTTTTTTTTCCCCTCAAAATCATGATTATTCCCCAAGGCAACTTAAATTTTTACTCCTTTGGGAATATGGTTCATTTCAAAAAAATTGTTATTAGGCCATTAACTTTAAAAAATTATTGAAAGGCAATTTATTTTCATCGATTTCATTCATGGATGAGAAACAGAATTTAGCAAACGGTTTGAACCTAGGACCTTGGGGCTATAAGGGGAATTCTAAACATTGAATTTCTAAAAAACCATTAATCATTGTGTGGGTACAATAAAAAAAATTTGAATTTTTTTCATGTTGGGCACTATATTCTAAGTTGTAAACCATCATTTGAATTGTTCCTCTTCAATCCAATCTCAAGTAAAAAGCATGGCAAAATATTCTTTTGAATATGTGTTTTTTTAAGGATTTTTTTAAAACATCATATTCATAAATAAATTTTCAATTTTTTTTTCACCAATTTGCATCCCATTTCTTTTCAATTAAATTGAAATTCTATTCAATTTTTTTGAATTCAATTCAATGCAAATTACATGCAATGTTGGCATTTAATATTTTCATTTGAATGAAAATTAATTTCCACAAAATCAATTCATTTTTTTCATCAATTAATCATCATGTATAATGCCCAAGTTGGTTAAGAAAAAGTTAGTCGATTGGATGACTAGACAACACTTGAACTTGTAGTGTTTAGTACCTTCCTCCCAGTAGTTACATATGCAAAATTTTAATGTGATAATCATACACATCACATCAACCTTGCTTAAACCACGGAAACCAAAAGGAAAATGGCAAAAAATCAAACCTCAACTTACCCAAACAAAAAGTATGCATCAAAATCATATTGAGCTCACATCTCCTTCCAAGCTACAATTGCCTGGAGGTATGGAACAAATTTTAATTTATAAAATTGTTGAACAAACATCTAAACCACAAGCTCGAAATGTGTTGTCAATTGATTGCAAAACTTGGATTTGATAAAATTAAAATTATTGAATCATTTTTCATCTTCAACAAGACCAATCACTTTGACCATAACAAATTTTGCCAACTTCACATATTCTTGCATCTTATGTGCAATTGCTCGTGATGAAGCTAGAGATTTCCAAAGTTGAATCATAGGATTCATAGTCTAAAGAAGACCCATGGCTAATATAACATTACTTTTCATTATTAATTTGAAGAATGACATATACGAATCTAAAGACATAGAAGATAACACCTCTTGCACCAAGGTTTAATCAAGGCCAATCCTCTTGGGTTAACAATATTAAGCTTTAATCACATTAAGGTGTCTTTTGAAGGATTTTTCATAGTCTGCCATAATTTAATATTGAGGAAAAACCACCCCCAAAGCTTCCATAATTCCATGTGAATGAAATTAGGATTGTAACTCTAAAATTAGAAATTCAATTGCCTCTTTCAACTAATTTTTCACAATTTCCACAACTTGAATGTGCACCTTTATAATCACAAAACTAACAACCCATGTTAATTGGTCTAGATGTTTTACCTAAATGTGTTGTCCGTTATAATCAAAAGCTAAGTGTTCCATACTTGTATTCAAATTTAGTATCATCTTCATGATGAAGAGGTCCTAGGAGGAACTCACAAAAAACTTGAAGGAATAAAACACATTAAACTTGAAAGTAGTGTTAGGGTCCACAAAATGTGAGAACAAAGCTACCTAACAAAGCTTGATTGTTGCCACATAATCAACAACAAAAACATCTCAAGCTCGGGCCAACTTCATCAAGTTGTTCACCTCCTCCAATAATGGTAGCAAGATTGCAAGCCCATAGAAGACTGGGAGAAGACCTTAATATCACATAGAAGGTCAAAGTTCACCTTTATAGAATTTTTGCTAATAAAATCCTTAACCGTCTTGACCAGCAAAATGTGGTATTCACTCATCACCCTTTTTGTAGGTTTTAACATAGAAATCCACCTTGTTTTAATATTCTTCAATAACTTATTACCTTAAGTTTCCATGATCTCAACAAGCTTGTTTTAGTAGTTTCAAGTGCCTATTTGGGCTTTTATTGAAGTATGCATATAGGATTTGAAACAAATTTTCCAACCCACAAACAATGCTTAGTTTAGACAAAGTTTACATGGCAAGATTAATTCAATGGGCCATGCAATGGATGCCTTACATGTGAGGAACATAATCCATTTGAATTTTCCACATAACTCTAATCGTAGCACCTTGAAAAACACTCACATGTCACCTCCAAACATATGAGCTTAGAGGACAATGTTTCATTTGTTAGACTACTAGCAATCAAACAATGCTTGAATGATGATTTTGGTGAAATTTCCAAAATTAGCTCCTTTCAATCATCTTTTTTGGGAAACCATAATTGGAATTTTGGACCAATCGTTAGTGACATATGTTTGTAAGGATAGCCAACTATGATTATCAACACTTGTCATTTCATGACAAGATATTGAATATAATTTGTTATTTTCATAGCTTTTGTAGTGATTACCTTGACAATGTCATGCATTATTTCAACCATGGACTAGCCAACATTGTCACACCAATATTTTTGCAAAAAAAAATTCATTTGAAGGAAATGCAGCAAGCCTTTCATGCTTTCAAATTCAAGCATGGATTTTCCTTTTTTGAAATAGGTAGAAAATAATGGCAAATTGAATGACTTTCTTCAAGCCTTCATGTGTCATACCTTGCATAACCCTATCTAACACATTTTCCCCATTCTTGGAAACATAAAACACTTCATTTTTAGCATGTTAACAATCCTTAACATAATAGAATGTACTTTTAGGAACATTAGGCATGGGGGAAGTAATTTTTTTTGTACCAACATGTTTATAAAAATAATAAAAATTTGGAGCAAGAAATTTTTCCTTACCCATAACCTTTGTGAAAATCTTCCATTGAACATGTGCGACAAGCATGTTTTCACTCAAAACACTTTTTGCCCATTGCAATTTTGCAACCTAAAAATCTTGAAATTTTTTATTCAATTCATAAGCCTTTTTTCTTTCTTACACTCAAGCTCAATTTTGTATAGGTTTTTTCAAGTTCAACTTCAAATGTTAAATTAGTTTAAGATGGATTTCCCTCATAGATGATTGATTTTCCTTTATCTTTCAAAGCATTCATAACACCTATCAATAACATTACCAATTACCTTATTTTGCTAACCAAACAAGCAATGAAACTTGAAGTTGTTTGGAGGTTTAAAAAGTTAAAAAGGAGTGATGTTGAAACTTGAGACTAGAATTCCACAAAATATAGAACCATTATAGAAAAAACACTAACAAAAAGGTTAAGATTAGGAGTTTTACTTGTGCATGTTAATAACCAACAAAAGTTATAATGCACGATGAATTAACACATCGATGACCAACAAAAGTTGTAGTGCAAAATGAACATCAATGGCCAATATGAACTACAATGTGCAATGAGTGTGTCGATGATTAACAAAAGTTACAAATTTGTAATGTGTAGACAACTAACAACAATTGCAACACACAATGAACAGATTGATGACCAAGAATAATAGCTAATTGTAGTAGGTGTAGTGCACGATGATTGTTTCAATGACCAAGTAGAGCTACAATAGGTCTAGTGTGAAATCAACACATTGATAATCAAGTAAAATTGTAGTAGATATAGCATGTGACGAATGCATTGATAACTATGTACAACTATAATGTGCAATGAACATGTCGACAATTAACAAGAGTTACAACAAATCTAATGCATGATGAACATGTCAACAAACTTACAAGAGTTGCAATGCACAATGAACGTGTCAACAACTAGGAGTGATGGTTTCAAAAATCACTACATAGAAATTATTTATTATGTGAAACATTGAAAATTCAAAATAAGCCATTCGAAAAATGAAAATGTTCCAAGAGCAAAGAGAAATGAAAACATCTTTTAAAACATACCTCCAATAGAAGAAATAGGAATATATGCAATTGGTGAAGCCCTTGAGTTGGGTCAAGATCACATACCCAATTCTTAGTTGTAAGCTATAAACTTTCACTATGTGCATTGTAATGAAAAAAAATACTTGCAAATAAAATAGAAATTCACCCACAAAAAATTCCAAGAAATTACAACTAGAAAATAAAAAGGGCCACTATTTTTTCTTTTATAAAGTTCCAAGACAAGACTCATGGAATGGAAATTTCAACAAACAAGGAATATGTATACAAGAAAGGAAAATTCTCACAAGGGCAAAGATGAAGTAGAGGTGAGTTACTAGAACAAGTGGAATTGTTGAAGGTGATTTTGCAATCCTTTGGAATGGTGTAAGTTCTAGTCAAGTTCACACCTATTGTGAGGACACCCAATTAGTTAAGAGTTACAATTGTTGTAGTGCACAATGAGTGTATCGATGACCAACAAAAGTTGCAACACACAATGAGTGCATCAATGACCTACAAGCACATGATGATTGCAATTGCATGATGAACATGTTGATGACTACCAAGAGTTGTAGCTGTTGTTACATGCAATGAATGTGTCGATGACCTACAAGCATATGATGATTGCAATTGCACAACGAGCGTGTCAACGACCAACAAGAGCTACAATGCACACTGAAGGCATTGACGACCTATAAGCATAGAATGAGAACATTGACTTGTAAAAAAAGGTTAACAAGTATCAAGTCACATCAAGTCACATCAACTCATAAAAAACAATTAATGTGCAAGCTTACAAGCACATTGGAATGTGCAAGTTTGCAATGTTCCTCTTCTGCTGCCAAGAACCTTGTTCAACATTGAATAAATACAAAATCTAGAGCAAGCCACAACTTGCATGTTGCAATAGACCTCTGGAGGAAATTGGGAGTCTTGTGAGCAAGCAAATGATGCCTATTGTGGCTACAAGGGGGTACTTTAGGCATCGACATTCAGTACTGAAACAAAAGCTTTTAGCAAAAGGTACGTTCTATGTTTAAGGTGGCTATTTGGTGCTGGTCATGATGACACATCTGATTTTTGGTAAAAAGGGTTGATTTTTCAACCTGTATTTCCTTTGTTCAGGTGGCTGGACCTTTTTAGATGGGAAATTTTGGCAATTATTTGGCCAAAAAAAACCCTCTAGTGCAGGGTGTTTGTTCTTTTTTCTCTTATGGTATGTCAGAAACGCAGCTAGATTCTGCCAGACCTCATGTTCAGCTTCCTTTGAAGATTTATAATGTATGAAAACTCCCATTTTGATTTGAAATAAGCTAACCCTAGAATTTGAGTCCCAAGAATTCCACATCACAAACAGCCCTTAGAGAGGAAAAATGACAGATCAAATTTGGATGCTGCATTTGGCAGTCCTGTTACCATCCTGGGTTTTATTTGATTTTGGGCGGTTATTTGTTGGTTTGTGCTCTTCCAAGTAGTCTACGCTTGTCTGAGGAATACCTAACCTAATTCAAAAGCTCTTTGTTTGTAGCAACAAACACAGCAATTATAAGGAATTGGCACCTCTCCACAATTCCAATTAGCAGCCCACACTAGATTTGTAGGAGAATGTGTGTTGTGTATGCAAATCAAAATTTCATGTTAAAAATGTCCTTGTTTTGCAGTTTGATTCTTTGCAAGAGATATAACTGCTAAATGATGTATTGTTTCTTAAATTTGGGATGCCAACAAGAATCATCTTGTTCAAACAATTCTTCTTTCAAGAGTGGAAAGTGCAAGATGAAAGTTGTTCTATGAAAGTCCCATTTCAAATGGGAAGTGACTAGTTCAGGAACAGATAGATGTTCATGATCTAAATAATTGGAAATGGTAGAAACCAGGATAGTTTGTATGCAATGCTTGAAAACTTGGGGTTGGAGGATTTCAGGCTTCAGCCACTTTGGCTAAATGTTGTGAAGGACATTGTGCTCATGGTTTTGTGAAAAGGAGACACAAAAAGAAACATGGGATGTTTTAGGCGCAGACGTGATGGGACAGATAAAAAGGATGCTGATGTTACTACGTTTTCTCTGCAGCATCTTAGGGACCAGCTCAACTTGCTTCCCATTGAATCCAATTATTGCACAAGCGGGTTTATACACTACTATTTGTTGTTTGTTTGTTCTCCAATGTCTATTGTCCTGCAAAATACGTGGTTCTGGAAATAGAATGACCACAACATGCTGAAACCCTCAGAACTGAAACAACAAATGTAATTTCATTCTTGAGATCAATTTGCATATCAGTTTTAGAAGGGAAAATGGCAGTTGATAACGGCAGTTGTTTTCCTGGCAGGTCTAGTCCTGTGGATGAAGTAGTAGGTCATGATGCAAACAACATGAGACGCCTTTATGTGCATGAGAATGATCGTGTCCTTATCAAGGTATTGCAGTTCTTTTCTCAATGCAAAATAATCTGTGTATGGCCACAGCCTGAATATGTGCAAGCTGCTTACACATGATAGAAAACATTGATGCTCAACACAATAAAATAATATCAATTCATTTTTTGGGTTGGCAAGAATATATATGGTCCTTCTCTTGATTTTTCAGTTCTGTTTATCAGTTAAGGTCCTTTGTTGGACAACATGATTCATTGGATGTTGTCAAATCAAATTTTACCAAAAAAAAACCTCACTGCACTACCCTATCATTCTTCGTTTGCCTGAGCCTTGCTTTAATATAGGCAAGTACCAAAGGCTTGAATGAGAGCTCAATGCATGTTCTAGGTTATTATGTGACTTGGAGTAGAAGAAATTTTGATACACATTCATATGTAGCCCACTTGCAGTGACTTCTGTTTTTCCATTGCTGCTATCTTTCCATGTCTCATCTCCAAGGCGCAGCATTCATATACGGTCCATCTAATTTTGAGTGTAAAAGGTGTTCAAATGTATGTGTTCTGTCTTCTGAATTCACATACACTATTGATGAGGTTGTGTAAGTGAGGTGCAGATTGTGTATTTTGGCGATCAAACTTCTGTGGGTGTTCAATATGATGAAAATGGGGATTGGCACTTCCGACCTATTTGGTATGCGTATATCTGATTTTGTTCCAAGATCTAAAAAGTTATTGGGTAGAAGAGTTTATAAAAAAACCAATCCTGTTAAGGTGATGAGAAAGTTATACATTTTCTGGCAAAAGAGGTCTTAATTAACCCTAATGGTGACAGTTTATTGGCTACAGAGGATTAATGTAAAATGCATCCACCCTACAAAGGCACACTAGTGATTTGTGAACTCAGATCTTATTGAACTCTTTTGGTCACCTTTCAAAGTTGAGTCTGTACAAACCACAAACACCTTATAATTTCATGATGAGAAGCAGAAGGCACACCTAACCAAAACTAAAACTAGAAGTGAAACTCCCTTTACGGCTACCTAGTAGTCTTGGTGAGAGGAGGAATTTGGTCCTCAATCTTTTTCCTTCTTACCTTTCCCATATTTACTTTGGTCCTCACCCCTAAATGGGTGCAACTAGAGTATCAATCCCAGATTCAGACCCCAGTTTCAGTGACTTTATTGGCTTTGCCTACCAAGGCAAGGATATTGTGTTTAGATTCATTATAGAGTAGAGTAGCTTAAGGGATTTTGGCCCCTAGGTAATAGGTCTATTTTTATATGAGGATTTTTGAAAGATGATATTTTGGCTTGTGTTGAAACTTAAGATTAGTTATAGAGTTATAATTTCTTGAAGGATTTTGGTTTTTTTTAGAGGATTTTCAGAAGATTATATTTTGCATGGTGAAATATTTGAGTTTCCATAATTCTTCTTTTCCCTTAAGATACTTTTTAAGTGTAAATGGGAAGGCCACAGTGTGAGACACCCCTTGTTGATAACATCAATAAATGACCATGTTTAGTTAACTATATTTAAGAGCCTATATGTACACCTCTTTATAGACAGGAAGCATGCACCTCTCAAGTTTCAACTTTACAAAAAAAAAAGGGGTATAATCCAGTATTGGGCGGATATGGAATTTTGAACATACCAACTCGTACTGGTATTGGATATTTAAAAAAAATTCATGCCAGCCTAGTGGTTCCAGTACTGGATGTTGTTGAAAATTTTCATACCAACCTGGTATTGGCATTGGATCCTTTTAAAAACTTGTATACTCTCATGGTGCTTGTATTAGGACCCAAGGCTGGTTTTTGGCTGGTATGAGGCAGGTATATTTACTATGTACCTGCTATATTGAGACTGGGGCAGCCCTAAGAACAAGTGTAAGGTAAAGCCCTAGGGTGGGGGCATTCTCAAAATAAGGGGCCTAGGACAAAAGGCAATAGTTGAGTCCAGCCCCACATTTTGGGAATGTCCCCTACCCATGGGTTTTACCTATTGTAAAGCATGAGGCAAAATTTATCATGAACCAAACCTATGTAGATCATGAGGCGTATGAATGGAAGGGTTCAATAGTGGGAGGGTTCCTACACCTACAAGTAAGCATAATTTCCCTCCCATACTTGAGGATAGACATAATATCCCTCCCAATTTCTAGAAATTGATGGATATAATGTGCCCTCCACATACACTACAAATTTTCTCCAAGTGCTTTACACTGGTATTAAGTCACTACCAGGTAAGGTACTGGTGCAATGCTGGTGTTCCGTTCATGTTCCTGCCAGGCATATACTTGTACAAGGCCAGTATTGGCTCAACTCACACTAGTTTGGTTAGTTCTTCAATATGAGGACCAGTTTAAGTCTATATTACCAGGGTTCCAACCTGATACGCGCTCAACTAATAGGTGGTAGAGTGTCTGTATTTTAGTTGAAAGGTGCATGTTTCCTGTTTCCACATCATGTAAGAATATAGTGAAGGGAGATTTGGAATTCCCAGACTCATGAGCTGGTCCACCTTCCTAAGAAGTCGATGGGCACGACCAAATATCAACAAGAATGGTCATAAACACAACCAGTTCTTGCCTAGGGGTGAAATGAGAATTGGGTCCCAAAATAGTCCCGAAGACACCTTAGTTCTCAGGTGCATTAAGCTCTTTGTACTCTGCTAGGCCAGTGGCGCCAGAATATGCGCGCACACACACACATATGTATGGATATGCTGGCAAAGCACCACATAACACCCTAATCTGCAATTTAGAGGCCAGATGTAAGGTTGTTGGTGTCGGATGTGGCCATTCCCAAAGTAAGGGGCCCTGGATAAGGCTATAGTCATGTCTGACCTCATCCTAGGCCTTGCATTTTGGGAATGTCTCTTTAAGTCTACCTAGGGGCTTACCCACAGTAAAGCACAAGGTGAACCTTACCATAATCCAAAACATAGTAGATCACTGAGGAGGAAGAATAGGGTTAATCTTATGCCTAGTATTTATAGTTGTAAGGTCCCTCCCTCCTACATAGTTTATGTAGGTTCCCTCCTCTTTTCTAGGATGGATATTAATGATATAAGGTGCCCTTCAAATACACTTGAAAACATATCCTACTTTACACCTTTTCAGACTCATGAATGGGCCAGGATTAGAAAATTGCCAGGTCTTTTAATGAAAAATGGAGAAAAAAACTTACCTATCTGCCTTCAACGATTAGTTGCTAAACTCTTGAGGGTTGAGTTCTGCGTGATATGCCAATCTCAAAAGACAAAAGTGGACTAATAAATTAGAAAAAGCAAAGCTTGAGTACAAGTTTTGGAGCACCACATGAGAGGTAGAAATGGAGTGATGGTAAATTAATTATCAATGGAGTTCTAGTCATGTGTCTGATTTTGTCAAGTGTTTGACAACCATAAACTCTGGAAACTTTTCTGTTTCCTGAATTGGGTAGTCACTAAAGCATAAAGTGGACATTTATAGCCATTTGTGCCAAATTTTACATAATTGTCATTTATGGAAGTTATAACTTTATTCTTTTATTCTTTTTTGCATCATGTGCCTAAAGAAGGCAAATTTTTTGAGCAAATTTTTTCATCAAATATGAAAAATTGCTATTTGAAAGATGAATTTTTCTCATGACAATTGGATTAAAATTCATGGGAGAGGTTGCCCATTCCCCAATTATCTAGTGCAGGACATATCTACCTAAAAAAAGGTCATTTTCCATTTATTTGATTTGATTTGATTTAGTTCAAAAGTAGCTACTAAAGTTATCAACTTCCTCCAAAAAGAAAATTGGTAAAAGCTATCACCATTTTCTCTTTACAGCTCTTCAAGTATTGGGGCCCCAAAACTTTTCTTTTGTTGGAAGGCTCACCATTTTGACCATTTTGCATGTTGGATCTGTCAAGTTGGTTGAGATGCTAACTGAACCAACTTCCAGTAACACTAGGGTCGATTTTTCCTTCTTTCCATGATTTCGCGGATTCAAAATGGGTTGCACTGGGTTGGATGTTCAAACATAAAACGGGCTGTTTCCAGAGTTATCAATTTGTTAAATTACAAAAATTCAGTTGCAGTGGGTTGGCTGTTCAAACATAAAAGACTATAACCAACAATTCAGAACTCCACCCTGGGGATGCAGGGCGCACCGTGCAGGGCCTCGTGCTCAGATTTACTTTCACCCTGAGCATGTATGTTTTCACTCAAGGTCTTATTTCCTCGCCTTCGTGATCCTTCCTTCTTGTTTAAACAAAACTGGTCTCTATTTCCCCTCCCCTATCAAGGGCAACTCTGTGAACTTCATTGATCAGAGTGTATAGTAAGAGGTATAGTACATATAAGCAAGAGTGTAGTAAGGGGGGAAACCAAGAACTGCAGTTGCCCACTAACAGACAATTGCTAGTGCTGGAAAGCCTAATGGGCCATGGCTGTGTAGAAAAGGAAGCAAGGTTCAAATACACAGCTAGGATGAACCAACACCCAATGCTACCTTCACCTTCTTGAGTGATGCCTTGTAGTGGCCATAGTAAACCCAAGAAATTTTAGATTTGGACTCAGAATACCAACCCAAAACCAATTAGGAATGATGACCAAGTTTGTCATTAGTCAGTTTGGGTTCTTTTGTTGGCAGGTGAAGGCAGCCATTGTGACATGTGGTGGTCTGTGCCCAGGCCTCAATGATGTCATCCGCCAGGTTAGCTTCTTTCAACATTACACACACAAAAGCGTCAAACATGAAGGGGGAGATAGAGGGAATTTGAAACCTTGGGCTCCACCAACTAACTACTTTTAATTAAAACTTCAAGACTGTGGAGTAGTTGTTTTCTATGAAAGATACTTATTTCATCCAGATATTGTTTAGAGAACTTATTGAGATTTTGCAGATTGTGTTCTCATTGGATGTGTACGGGGTGAGGGAGATCTTGGGCATCCAACATGGTTTCAAGGGCTTTGTGGATGACAAATTTCCTCCTATGAAGGTTATATTCACATTCACATGATATTTAGATTATCTATGTGAATTGCAAGCAATGAAACAAGCAACAACAAAAATCATCAGTATGTAGCCTAGGTTGGCTCACAAATGTGCAACTATCTGTTTACCTTTCTTTAGGAACATCAATCTTTTTATCTTGTGATCGAAACCTTAGGGCAATTGTGAATGTCAGTTGCTGATGTTTCACTTGGCTGCACTTAACTGTAAACGTCACAGTGGACAACTGTTGTGTGTGACCCTGGCACTGCTATTACCTAGAGCCACTCAGGCCAAAAACTAATATGCCTATATGTTGTAAGGGGCACCTTTTTATTTCTTCCGTGCCCTTGCAATGTCTTGTTGCTATGTTTTTAGTGTTGTTGTAACATTTTTGAGCTTGGGCAGTATGAGACAAAGCATTGAGCTCTCCATCAAGCCACAGCGAACTAGCACCCACCAGTGCACCATCCACTGGATGCCTATTATTACTAAGTTGTGAATGAACCTCGACTAAGTTAATATTTGGTTTACTGTGGCCACTTGGCCTTGAATGAATTTTGAAATCTGGGATTTCAGGGTCAATGGTATGTAGAATTTTGAGATTGATGCAAAGATAATTGATGTTTTTATTGGCAATTTCTTGCCTTTCAAAATATCAATTAGCTGTTTACAATGGTGTGCTGCCATAGCCAAATCCGCGTCAAATAGTGGTAAATTGCATGTGCTCAAATTGTAGAGTGACTTTCACACATGCCTTCAATCTCTTTCACCCTATTGTGGCTCAACCCATATAGTCAGAGTACTAGCCTCCAGCACGAAGCCAGAGATGGTTTGTAGGCCTGAAATTACTTGGTGCAAATTACCACAGCCATGGAGGAAGCTCCATGAGGACTACCCAAGTATAATGGACTTATGGTTGGGGAATGGCTTCTACCTTTGCTATCCATTTCATTAGGATCTTGAAGGTGTAATGACCAAAATCAACCCTAATCGGAGCTCCATTGTGGCCCAATATCCTGATTGGTCATGTTAAATTTATGACATCTGGTTGTCCACTTCTTTTGTTAGTTTATTTTAGAATTGGGTTAGGACTCAAGACTCCCATGGACTGTGTTGCCTAGCTTCAAAAGGCCCTTTTGGGAGGATTTGAAGTTTAAACCATGTTTCCTACTCTGGCCTTTAAGCTTTATTCAGCTAATGACTGAGTGCCTCATAGAGAGCTCATCAGTTTCAACTAGGTTGAATGTTGTTCAATGTTGTTGCTTTTTGATGCGGAGCATGCTTCAAGTCACTAAAATGAACAATTCAGATAGGAACAGATGACACGCAAACTGGTGCAAACCATCAACATGGCAGGGGGCAGCTTCTTGGGTGTATCTCGAGGGTGCCCGCCTCTTGAGGTCATTGCAGATAAACTTGAGGTGTGAATTGCTCCATGTTTCTCTATGATGTGCTTGTGCTCTACTATGGCTACCCAGTATGATATTTTCTCCAGAATCTCCTATTTGATGCTCAGTGTTCCATTTTTTAATTATTCAGTTACCTAGAAGGTCCTAGCCTTTGTGACTTTTCAAAATGTGCAAATGCAGTAACAATTAAATTTGTCACCTTGATGGGTAGCCCACATACATTTATGGCTTCAATAGAGTTGACATATTAGAGAAATCCGCAAAACTCACCCAATCTTTCGGCCTCCTTTCACGCCCTAAGCCCTCTTATAGCGGTATCCGTAAAGTAATGGAATTTTACTAAATCTCAGTATGAAATGCTGAATCTCAGCATTTAATGCACAAAGTTCGCAAGGAATTATAGGAGCTGTCCAGGTAGGAGCAGTGAAAATATATGTAGCAGCAATGGAGGCGCTCCGGAAAAAAGAAAGACAGGGTGAAACTCAGGAAACAATGGTTTCCTGAGTTTCACCCCCCCTTGAATGCTAATGTACTTTTTTGCAGGTTTTTAAAAAATCTGACCCTGCTTATGACCAAACTCAGGGTACTGGTGCCATCTTTTCCTGAGTTTGCGGATATCTCTATTATGTCCAGTAGTTTTTGTTTAGGAATAACCATGATTTGAGAAAGAATAGTAGGATAAATGTCCTGCGACAAAAATAGAGAGAGGGAGAAGATTTGTGGCCAAATCCTATCAGATTGATCTGAATGAAGCAAAATTCAAATGGTTGACATGAATTCAACAAGCACAATATAACAGACCAATATGCAAGCATGAATGTAAAGGCCTCTTTTGTGTAGGAATGGAGCATCAACATGTTTTTCATTATTGGTGGGAATGGTTCACATGCAGGAGCCACAGCTATCTATAAGTTTGTAAGTCTTCTCATAAGTTACATGGTGTAATTTTCGTTTCAGATGTCCCCCAAGTTTTTGTTTGTAATTATATCATGTCCATAAGTGAAGCATGTACACTAAGAATCTGAATTTGGTTGGAAAAGACAGTGTGAAAAGCGCAAATTGAGGATGGTTGTTGTTGGGATTCCAAAAACCATTGATAATGACATTGAACTTTTGGACAAAACATTTGGCTTTGACACTGCTGTTGAGGAGGCACAACGAGCCATAAATGCTGCTTATATTGAGGTTAGTGATTTTATGATTGATATTATATCAGTAAATAATTTTTTTTTGCTGCTTATATTGAGGTTAGGGTAGACCAGCCAGTGACCGAACACTTAAGCGCTCAGGGCAGGCTAGATCCAAAGGGAGGGCTCCTATGTTTGCCAAAACAAAACTTGAACCTCTTCTCTTGACACATCTGACACATTAGCAATTGTCAAAAATGGATTAAAAATGAGAAAGTTACAGCCCCCCCAAACTATAGAGCATCAAGAACTCAAAAAAAAACCACTGAACATTACAAAGGCTGGTTTTCAAACATCCCAAAATTCCTTGTATGTTATTAGATTTCAAAGATGATTTGTAAAACATCAAGTGGCACTCCTATAGCATTTAAATTGTTTAAAATGATTAAGAAATAAGAAAATTATGAGGTTTGAAAGGAGGAGGGGTCCATAGAGGAAAAAAAAGGAATATGTTTAACAAAATGTATTTTGTAAGATGGAAATTTTATTTTTCTTGTTATTTTTTCATTAATCCTTTTCCTTTGCACTTCAAAGATGATTTTCTAGAGCTTGAGGTAGTACTCCCATAACATTTTAAATCACTCAAAATGAAGCACATATGATGAAGATATAAATAAGTGTTTGGTCATAGGCAGGAGATTGGTGATGGGCCGGTCTACCCTAATGGTTCTCATGATTGATAGGTAAGGGATGTGTGACACTACCCATGTTACAGTTAGTTTTATGAAGTTGCAGCCACATTGAAATCAGTCTCATTTCTTTTTGGGGTCATCTGATCCTACCCTCCATAGTGTCATTCTCAAATTTCAGTTTCAAGAGTGGTGCTGAAAACCAAATTGGGCCGATGCAATTAGTGATGAATCAGGTGGGCTAAATTTGAAATTTTGACACTAATCAATATGTAAGGCTTTCTATGTTATAATTGAAGGGTAAAAACCCAAGTAGATTTTAGTCAGCTGATATAAACCGCTGAAAGTTTTTTCTGACTATGTTAGAGCATATATATCTGTGATGCATGGATTTTTAATTCCATTTCCTATCATGTGTGGGCAAAGACTTCACATGATGTCTCTCTTGAGGGCTTTGACCAACCATTGTGGACAGCAATTGGAACTTTGGGTCTGCATAAGTACTTCGGAATGCCATTAAATAGTGTGGAAACATTCAGAACAATTTATTGGCTTTGGCCATAGTGAAGAGACTTCACCTTGGTGTAGCATCTGGGCATAAGAGTATGGTTCAAACTTGACCCAATGTCTGAGTGACATCTGGAGTATTATGTGTGCATGTGATGGATGGTCATGTCTTATAGACCAGTTCAAAGGGAAGAAAGAGAAAAAAAAAAAAGCATTTTAGAAGTTGAAAAGCTTATTTTTCTTCTTGTTATTTTTTCATTACTTCTTTTCCTTTGCACTTCAAAGATGATTTCTAGAGCTTGAGCTAGCCCTCCCATAACATTTTAAATCACTCAAAATCAAGCACATATGATGACGATATAAATAAGTGTTCGGTCATAGGCAGGTGATCAGTGATGGGCATGGTCTACCCTAGAAGTTGATGTTCTAGATTCAGGAAAGGAACTGTTTAGTTTGAAGTAGTGTCCTGTGGTTCTTTGATTTTGAAAGGAACCTTGGGTTTTATGTTTTAGTTTTCAAAATATTTCATTGAACCTTGAGTGTGGTTTTGAAAATGGTTTCAGGATTATAAAATTTCCAAGTTTCAGAGACTTCTAAAAAACTTTGGAGGCTAGTCTAGTTTAAGATTGGGTTCAATTACATCTACATCCCAACTAAAAATAATAACTTGTACTTATATAGATAGAGAATCTTGACTTGTTTTAAGAAGGGACCAAAATCTGGTCCAGGTTCAGGTTTTAGCAACATGCAGTTTCATAGTTTGAATCCAAATCTAGTTTGGATAAAAAATTGAACCTTTAGTCTAGATGCCCCATAACCTAACCTACTATCTAGGCTTGAATCCAATACCCTAAACCTGCCAACATTGGTTTGAACCTACCACAAAGGGTGGAGTCATTACATAATGAGCTGCTTGTTTATACGATTCAATGTATATCAAGTGTATTTTTTTTAATATTTCAAATAGGTAAGGACATATCATATTTGTAATATTATTGATTTGGGTTAGGGGTTTTAAGGTAATTGATCACTAATTACTTTGTTCACAATGTAACAATATGGGTAAATAATTCACCATTGACCTTATGTATAAGTTGGTAATTGTAAGGCGAAAGGCAAGCTAAATTTGAATAAAAGTGACACGTGTAAAGGTCTGGCACACTAGCAAGTAGAGGGAAACAATTAATTGTGTAATTGGCCTTGCAAACATGAACACATTTAATTAATATAATCAAGTAGCAAACAAAAAAATAGAATGAAACCATACAACATTTTTTGCAATACATTTAAGTAATAATGGCAAATGGTATTATAGAATCTAAAAGGGTAATAAGAGTATAATATAAGAGTCTTGTTCAAGGTAATTATTGCAATGGACATTGAATAATGCCAAGGTTAAAAAAAAGATATTTATCAATCAATCACCAAGACTTGAACAAATCCACTAGTAAAAACATGCATCACAAAATGTGGAAATGCATATATATTATAGGCTAATTCCACCATGCGCCCTCTTTTTCTTACTCTCAAAATAGATTCCTTCATATAGTAAAGGTAAATATCATAAATACTAACCAAGTGGAGTTAAACTGAGTAAGTCCAAAAACTTTACTACATGGACATGCTAATTTAAAAGGGTAACAATAAAAATTACCAACTATGTAGCACATATACCTTGGAAATATCAAATAGTATATCAAGGTAAAAAAACTTACTCACCCAACACTAGCTCACCAAATTTGATTTTGTTTTTGTGATTTGAGCTAGACAATTAGTGTCATCCATCTCAAGAAAACTTCAAGAATTTACTTTTGACTTTGTGCACAATTAATTTTTTAAGTTTGTGAACTATTTTTGAAAGATTTTTTAGCGAGAGGGTGAACACATGATAAAACAACACAAAATCCTTACAAGTTACCTATAGCATAAATAAAAAATAAGAATGAATTAAGCGTTGATATATTATATTTTTAAAAATTAATTATTTCAATGATCAATATGAACATGTTATTTAATTTTATTGTGAAGACATTGAAAAAAAAAAAATTTAATACACACACACACACACACACACACACAAATTTACAAGTTGTATTTTTTTTGAATATTTTTAATTAAATGAATATTATATTTATATGCTTTCAAGTTTTACATATTATAGTTATAATATATCAATTTTTTTAATGTAAAAATATGTTTTAAATTTTTTTAACCAATCAATTTGAGATATATTTGTTACCTATTTTTAATATATACAAAAAAAATCAAATTTTATATTCAATTTACCATAAACTCATGGAAGGCCTAATGGTTTCATAATCATGTTAAAATGATATGGAACCTAGTTTTTTTTTACTTGTGTAAAAGATTGGACCATTTTCAAACTAGATTTTAAATTATTATTTAAAAGTCTACTTTATCATATGTTCACTGAGACCTTTTCTAACATTCTGTTATCACTCATTCCTTGTTTCTTTTTTAAACAATGAATGTGTTGTTAATTTTGGTTGTGTTAAAACTTCCAACCAACATGGCCATCACTCCTTGCATGGAACATCTCCATTAGTTGGGGTGCTCTTGATGAAGGTACATGATAGGCTGAGTATTCAGGCTCAAAAATGAAAATTTTAACCAAATGCACCTTACATGCCAATAAGAAGACAAAACCATAGGAAGTACAAAAGCAATCACAAAACAAAATGCCAATTCCATGTTGAGTAGAAAAAAGTATGAACCCAACAAACACCAAAAATCCTAAATCCTACCTCATCCAATATATATCACCCTCCTACATCCCTACAGTGTGCATGAAGCACAAAATATGTGACCAAGCCTAGAAGATCAAAGACCCCATACAATCTTTAATAATAATAAAAGATGAAATCTAGTAATTACATTGTGAGAAGAATTGTTCTGAAAAAAACTAGTTAGAGAAAAAATTCAATTCAAAGGCCAAAAAATTACTAGCATAATGGACCCAACATTACAGAAATAATTTGTTTATTTTTTTTTGTTGTATATTATGAATCCAAAATGCCCCCACTTTGCAACTTGCGATCAATTTTATTGTGCTGAAATTCGAGGTGATTTCATAGTTGTTATTGGCATCTGGTGATTTTGTTTGACTATTTGTGTTCATATATGATCTCAACACTTCCCATTGTGTGTTCTGCACTTTTGGGTGTGGTCTTTTGTTTGGACTTTGATCCTTTCTTTTTTCTTCTGTTGTTCTTTGTCTGGTGTTTTTCTTTTATTTATTTATTTATTTTTCAAGCACTTATCTGCAGGCAAGCAGTGCATTCAATGGGGTGGGGATAGTGAAGTTGATGGGTCGACAAAGTGGGTTTATCGCAATGTATGCTACAATTGCAAGTGGTCAAGTCGACATTGTCCTGATACCAGAGGTAGGAAAAGCATGTTTGTTTTGTCGGCACTCATTTGATGAAGTGACTGTTGTTAGTTCTGTGTAGCTTTGTCACATTTTGCACTACATCATGATTAAATTTTTATCTAGTAAGATGGATCCATTATAATTGTGCAGTTGTTCATTCTAGATTAAACCTTAATTATTTACAAAGCTTAAGTCATGTTATTAATGATAATCAATGGGGGTAAATGACTCCAAAACGATTTACGGTTGTTCATCACATTACTTTGGAAACATTTCAGATGTTCCTGTTTTTACTTGGATTTTCCACTGTCTAAACTTCCGAATTGGAGCTTTGCAATTTTTCTTTTGATTTTTGATAGTTATAATATAAGAAGTTATGGAGACAGTTATGAAAGGTTTATATCCCCACTTACCTTTCAAAATCCACATTCCTGTGTGTTCAATATTATTAAATAAAGGCGCCTACTACATTTGTGCATGGTATATTTTATTAAGATTATGTTCCTCAAGATTAATATTGTCCTTCACAAAATTTTGCTCTTTGAATTGAATTTTTCAAAAATGACAAATTTTTTGAAAATAATATAATTAGTGCTGAAGCTGCCAAGGTACTATATGATACGCTGTATTTTTGACAATTTGGAAGGTTTGAGGACGATATGTTTTTAGAAAGGACATAAGTGTTTGTGTTCTAAATAGCTTACTTGTTACTATTTTGGGCTGATCCATTCATGTTTCAACACTGCAAGAAGATTTGGGATGATTAGCCTTAAGATGTGTGCTCCTATGAAAGTAATTACATCTGGGTGTAGGTGACCTTCTCAATGGATGAAAAATGGGGAGTTTTGGAATACATGAAGAAAAGAATTGAAAACAATGGACTTTGTGTTGTGGTGATTGCAGAAGGAGCTGGTCAGGTGGGACTCTTACTTCATAATGCTTTATTTCACTTTGTTCACAACCCTATCACACATTGCAAAGTTGGTCACTTAACAAAATTCAAACTTCAATTCAAATGTTGCAGATTTAAATTGGCAACAACATGGTCTAGGGGAAAGTATAATGTTGATAAACTTTATTATTGTATGCCTTAGTAGGTGTTAATCTCATCAACATGCCAAGAATCCGGAATCTTGACCAGTTAATGAGTTACTTATGTAGGCCTTCATCCATTAGGGTTGAACTTGCTCTTAATAGATATTGCATCTTTTGGGTTATAGAAGGATTGATGATACTTTAATCCCTAATAAGTATGCAAATGGTCTCTTTCAGGATTTATAGGTTAATTTTGAGACTTTTGGAGTTTGAGGATTGTTTGCCATTGTGACTAAAACAAACCATAAGGATTGGTGAAAGCTAACTAAACCCTTAAAAAAACACTTAATTAAAACCCTGCCCAGTCAAATTACATGAATTTTGATTAAGTAATGATCCTACATTTGCTAAGTACAATGATATGAGCAACTGCAGAACATGAGGGCAACCTTGCCATGGAATTGAAAATATGAGTTTCAATGGTGGTGCTCTTATGTAAGTGATTTAGTCAGCACCCATGTAGATACTATGGTGTGCAAAGTTCAGCTAGCCTCACCCCGCCCCTCCCCCAAGAAAAGAAGAAAAGAAAGAAGGTGAAAAGAATGTGTATGGATGGATTACAGGAACTTGTGCAAGGTGTGGGGGGCAAAGATCCCTCTGGGAATCCCATCCTTGGTGACGTTGGCAAGTGGTTCACCAGCAAGGTCTCCCCCACTAATGATGGTTTTGAATTTGCATTGTGAGAACCAGACATTTGTGTTGCTAAGTTATATTATTGGATCCTAAGTACATTCAAACACCGGATCCCTTGCCTGAGTGTTGGATTATGCACATTTGGATTCTAGCAAAACATTAGAGTGACCCCCCTCACTGTAGCTCAAAATTACATACAACTAAGATGAAAAAAATCGCAGACAACAGGATATACACACAAAGGTCTTGACATGAGATGACTTGGGTATCTACTACTTTAGGTTGACTTAGTGCAAATCAAATTCCAGAATAGGTTAGCTTCAAAGATTCACAACATGGTGTGATACTTGGAGCAAGTATAAGCACTCTTTCACATTCAAGTTTCTTTCAAGGAACTGAAGGAGAGGATTTTATCTTTCTTCAGAGTCTTCTGCTGGAAGCACTGTTTTTTTTTGGTGGCAAATTTTCTCATGCTGGCAATTATTTTTTGAAAACAGCCATTCAAAATGATGATTTTTAGGGTACTTTTTGTCATATTTATTTTTCCACATTTTGAACTGGTAGTCAGAAATGTAGAATGATGCATGAAAATTTCCACTTCATATATTTATATAGAAATAAATGGTTCCATCTTGTTATGGATGATCACCGTTTATTCGACATCAAAAAATTGAGAAAAAAAACATTGGTTTGAAGTCTGTCTGCTGGCCAATGGACCAGGGGACTCCTTTCCTATAGTGCAACCACATTTGTTGAAGGCTGTACAGTTCATTTGTGTGTGACTTTGTTGTGTGGTTGCCAGGTGAAAGACTTCTTCAGTAAAGCTAAAGTACCAGTTGATGCCAAATATATTGACCCAACTTACATGATTCGAGCATTGCCTTGTAATTCTTCAGACCACATTGTTTGCAGCATTTTGGGCCAGAATGCGGTGTGCACACTTTCTCTCTCTTTCTCATTCTTCACACTTTGCCTAGTGTTCCATCTTCCTGTCATCATATATGCTGGAAATCTCTTCAGAGACAATGTATTGCTGTGCACACCATATGTTATTTAGGTTCGTTTGTTTTCTTGCAAGTGAAGGAATTCCTTTATTTCTCTGCAGTAGAATGTCTATTACCAATTATCTACTATCGCCAATCCCACAAGCATGGGTGTCTGTAAACTTATTCAGTGTTTTTTGGTAAACAACCTAACAAGTTTGTGCATACACCACCCTGGGATGAGCTTGACATATAACATCACCTCTATTCAGCAATAGACACAGGCTCGGATCCAGTTGGGGTCCGTTGCAGTTTGCAAAATTTGTATTTACCCATTATCTGAATTTTTGAGCCTGAAAAAATTCACATGCCCAAATAATTATTTTCTGTCAATTGAGGGTGCAACTGAGGCTAAGTGCCTTCAACATGCAAACCATTGATGTTTTATTTCATTAAGTAAACCCATATTTTACCATTGCATCCAGAAGCTCTTTTTGAAGCAAAGGATTGTACAATTAAAAACCAAAGAATTGGGGATTTGTCTATCCGAAGTATATCTTTCAATACTAAGTCAATTACTCATAAACTAGGCTATATAGTCACAGAATAGCCAACATTTTCTTATGGGTAACTAATCCTTTGAAATATTGATACATATTACTCAAGAAAGAGAACTTCATGGCTTGTTTTTCCTTCCAAAATCAATTGTATCTGTGAAGGAAGGCAATCATTTTCACTCTTGGCATGGTGTCAGGTCCATGGGGCATTTGCAGGCTATACCAACATTACTGTAGGGATAGTGAACACCCATTGCTGTTTTTTGCCAATTCCAGTTGTAATTCAAAAGCCTCGAATGGTAGACCCCAACAGCATTATGTATCACAGATGTGTTACATCCACAGGGCAGCCAGATTTCAACCCACCTGGTTTGAAACCTATGTCGGGATCTGCAGAATCAACATTACCTCATCCTGCACCAACCAGGGGTCTATAAAAGAAGAGTGGATAGAAATAACCTCTCACAAGAATTGCCTGATCTACGACAACTCTGCAAATGTGTTCAGAGAATCTATAAGACTGGACATCAACAGACTAAAACAGATCAGTAGAACTTGTGTTATTAACCACAGGCAAGACTAGACAACAATGTGGATATTATAGTATTAAGAGAGTAGCCAACCTACACCAGGAAGTAGAGTTCAGTTTTAGTGTAAACCACTCTGTAAGAGCTGGATCAAGAGATGAAGATTGTGAAGCAATACAAATCTATATACAATGAGGACAAATAAAACAGTCATGCATGTGTTTGTGTGCATTATGTCTCTTTCCAAATAATTTGTTTCAGATTGTGGAATGGAATGCAATTAGGATTGTTTGGGCTTGGTAGAACATCAACCATTTTCTGCTCTTAACACCACTACCATGTTGATAGATCCTGGCCTCTTATGGTATCAAGTAGTGTGTGCTTTAGATATGTCTTTGTTAGGGTATCGATATGTGTAGGTTAAGCCCAATGTGGGGGGGCATGTGAATTCCCAAAAAAGCAGCCTATGAACTTTCACCACAATCAAATATTCATTCCTTTGTTTCCACTTTTTTTTTGCTTAGAAAATGAGTCACTTGACAGCTCAAAATTCACATTCATATCACTAAATAAGTGCAAAAGTTGTTTTTATGGATGTTCTTGAAACTTTGTATCCATTCCGATATATATTATTAGAACTCCAATTATGTCTTCAAAGAAGTGTTAGGGCTATTCCAAATTGGTGTCTTAAATTTTCTTTACTTCAATACCAACAAAAGTCTAAAACATTATTTGCATGATGCTTGTACATCCACAAAGTCTTCGACTCCAAGGAGCCCCTCTTTCAGGCATTATACTTTTTGCAGGCAATGGATGTTTCTCAGAACTACCCAGACTAGAAGAGTCTTTCAATCTACAGTGAGCAGCACCAGTAGGGTTGGTTCCACCCAACTCCTTGCAGATCCACCAGCTGTGCCTGCCTATGTTACATTTGTACTTGCTGTTGTTAGAGTTCATTAGGCTTACATTAATACAGTTGTATTACTCTCTACAGTTGTTTTACTCTCTTCTGGATTCAATTGTCTTCTTTCCAGCTTCTGTGTTTGTGTTGATTTTCTGTTCTCAACCTAGAGTGACACTTGTTCACATTCTTAACTCCTTTCCTGCTGGAAATTGAAGTTTGTGAACCTCAAGAAGAACTCCTGAATTCCTTAGATCCAAATTTACTACTTTGCTCACAGAGCTGATCACATTTTGTGGTGCCAACAATGGCCTACAGCCAATAGAGTGAATACATTATGATGGTTTGCTTCACTTACTCAATACCCAGTCATTTCTTGACTCAAACAGGATTTGGACTCAGCCTGAGGGTCTGATATTTTTCATTTCCTTCTTATATTTCTTTCTTTGCACTGGAATTTGATCATTTGTTTTGAAGAAGGGAGGGGGGGGGGAATTCTTATAAGTGGCTTGGATTTGCACTCAGCATCATCTTATTCAGCCGATTAGTAGGGTTTCAAAGTGGAGTTTAATAAGTTTTTGGCAAGAATTGAAACCTTTAGATGGCAATGGAACCTACAACTTTAAGTGGTAGGCAAGGTCTGGAGACAAGGGTTTTATGAGAATAAGGTCCCAGGGTGGTTTACACCTGTGTTGGCTGGATATGGCATTTTAGACCAGTTTAGAGGATATGCATAGGGCATATTCTTTTTAAAAAATGAATAGAAGATATGCATCTGAATATTTCGAAAAGTCTCTTATAAAATTGTAGATATGGTTATGCATTCATTGAAATTTTTCATTCATTGCCAGTTATGTATTTGTCAATTTTTCAAATTTTTTATAAACTGTAAACATGCATACCGATTATATCTAGTAAAATTCACATGCTAATTTCATAGTCCTAAGCCCTAATTTCATATTTTGTAATTCATTCTTCAAAATCAAGTAGCTTGTGGGGGAATTGAACCCCTGCCCACTACATCACAAGTTGCCTACAAAAACACCCCAACACCTAAAATCCCAACCCACCCACCTAAAAAGTTGTTGGAGCTTGATCGGCAACAAAGTAAAATGCCCAAAAGCCCATAGGAGATAAGAAAGTTGCTACAACTTCATTAACAACCAAAAAAAAAAAAGGACTTAGAACTCGGCAACATCAATATGGACGCTACAATTTGATCAATGACAAAAAATAAAAGGCCTAGAACCCAACAACATTAATATGGAAGTTGATGTTGATATTGCAACTTGATCAATAACAAAAACAAAAGGCCCAAAACCTAGTAGCACCAACTACAATTTGATTGACAACAAAAGTTAGAAGGCTTAAAACCCCACAACATCAACTACAATTTCATCAACCCCTAACAAAAGGCCCAAAACCCTATAACATCAACTAAAACTTGATCAACTACAAAAACAAAAGGCCTAGAGGGTGCAAAGAGATACAATGAGCCAACATGATTACTTTAAAAAAGGACTACATGTCTTTTTTCCCCAAAAAAACTTTTTCATACAAATGAATTTTGGAACAAATTTTTTTGCACTTTGTTATAATAAATGCTTATAGTTGTGTCCCAATACATGACATGCTTTTTTGTTTATCATTTTTTAATAAGTATGAATTTTTTTAAATGTCTTGATCTCTTGTAAATTCAATGTTTTGTTTATAAAAATAATAACAATTTCAATCATAACCAAATTTTCATTTTTTACATTTTTATGTTTTTTTCTATAATAAGCTACAACTTTTTTAACACATCATGTAGATTATACCTTGTTTATATGTGGTATAGGACTTCCAAAGTTTTAAAATTCTAGATCAATTTTGGAAAGTCTTTGACTTTTTAAAGTTTTAGAATTCCACACATTTTAGGTTGTGATTGTTTTTTCAATGTGGCCAATAGGTCTTTATCTTCTTAAGTTTTGCCATCAAATGTGTTTTATTATATGAGTCCTTTTGATAGTCCTTTGCAAAATTGACTCTTGTCTAATGCCATAGTTGTTCACTTTAGAAGTCTTAAATCAAAATTTAAACTTAAAATGACATCAAATGAATTTTTGGTTTGAATTCCTTAACATTATATGAATGAAAAAACAACAATTTGCCATGATTACCATGGCTTCAAATAGCAAAACATAAATATTTGTTCAATTTTGATTGTTTTTCTTTGTAGCTTTTTTGGTTCATTGGATTGTAATTTCGCCCTAGAACCCTATAACATCAACTACAATTTCATCAACAACAAAAACAAAAGGCCCCAAACCTTGTAGCATCAACATGGATAAGAAAAAAAAAGTAAATTCAATTTAAAGGAACAACTAAATTAGGGAAAAAAAACTTACTAAATCATTGTAGTAGTTCTTCAAAATATTCAAATTCTTCAATAAATTCATAATTTTCTTCAACTATAGCAACTTCAAATTTGATATAATCCTTGAAGTTTACATTTTCCATGCAATTCAAACACGGATCATTTGGCCATTTTTTTACCACCATGATAATCCTATCAAAATTTTCCACCTATAAATAGTAACACCTTAGAACTATCAAAACACCAATAAGGCAAAACACCCATTCTATTTTAATCTAAGAACCAAGAATTCCAAGGATTTGTTTGGCCAATAAAGCAATATTTGAAAACTAACCCTCATGGGTCCACCACTAAGCAAGAGGATGTACACACATAAACTGTGGAATAGATAGCTTTGGAAATAAAGAAAATTCTATAATAACAAATGCATGTGAATATTCCTCCATGGAAGCTCCAACACTGAGCATGTTATTATCCTCTTCTTCAATCTAAAAAACAAGTTCACCACATGGTGCTACAACAACTTCAACAATAGGATTCAATCAATAAAAAACAATCACTAGAAAAAGGATGACCTCTTTCACATGATACTCAATAGCAAGGCACATTGCATTGCTACAACCCACAAAACTTTCCACAACTTGTAAAGATTTTAAACAAGGATCCAAAATCAAGGCCAACATATTGTGAACTTGATGGGAATCAAATTCCTTCAAAAATTCCTGAAAAGGTTTAAGTACCTTCATAACTTCATGTTGAATGTTTTCGTTTAATGTGTGGAGTTCAACATCAAAAAGGTCAAATGTTTCATTCCCATCAAGGGGATATGCTTTAGATTCCATAACCTCAATTAAATTAATTGCAATAGATAAGACATATAATAATAACCAGTGGCCTCTAAATTAGTTCATCACAATGTTGTCACCATAGGATTCAAGCAATTACACTAAAGGAAAATTGGAAGAAAACAATTATTATTTACAACTATATTCAAATTGCAAAAGATATTTGCTATTAAAAATTACTTAGTTACATTAAACAAGTTGCACAAAACATTAGTTGCAAGTGTGGATGAAATCAACGGTCAATAAATACTTCACCATTTGTATACTATTGTATGCCATCTATATATTACCATAAAAATTAGCAACTTACATGATGACATGTGGCAAATGAAAAAGGTTTAAATTTTTTTGTTTTAAAAATAGATAATCGATCTTCATCATCTATTTTAATTAATTTAGATTGTGACACATGGCACAATACCAATATGCCATGTGGAATTTTGGAATTTGGTCAAAATGAATTAAAATCAATATTTAAGTAGGTAGGTGGGACTATGTAGGTAGGTAGGTAGATAAATACAACTATGTAAGTAGTTAGGTAAGAAAGTAGGATTATGTAGTAGGTAGGTATGTAGGTAGGTAGGTTAGAGAAGTAGGTAAATATTTTAAATTTCTTTTAGGTTTAACATTTAGGGTTAAACTCGTTTGATTGGCTCACCCCAATTGACATGTGTTTTTTTATGTGAAAGTGTAGGACAAAGCCTCTTCATTATATAGTTTTCAAGATGGAAATGGAAGACAAAACACATGGGACAAAAATCAAAGTTGCAACTTAATTACAAACTAGGTTGTAATTAGAAAGTTTATCTCATATTTTTTGTCCTATTTTTTAATTTTTAAATTTATATAACTAAGTAAATAAGTAACTAATTTTTTAGATTTAAGTTATTAAATATTATTTCATAATATTTAAATGTTAAATGTTAAATAATTAATTATAAAATTTATTTCAATAATTAACTAACTTATTAAATATAAGTTATCATTTTTCATTAAACTAAATAAATGACTAAAACGTTAATTAAATAATTATTAAATATTAACTATAAATACTAAGTATGAACTATTAGTTATTAATTGATTAAATATAAATGTAACTAATTAATCATTAATTAATTAGGTTGTTTATGTTAGGTATGTAGGTAACCTAGGTTAAATAAGTAGTTAAACATAAAAGCAAATAGGTTGTTAGGCTAAGCCAATTATGTAAACATATATAGGTAAGCAGGTAGTTGATTTGGGTAAATACAAATTTTAAAAAAAATTATAAATACACTAATGGATCCATATCCCCATTATATTTTTAATAGAACTTAGCAAAAAGGTGAAAGCATACTACACCCCCCAAAATTGTAATCACAAAAATAGAAATTTTGCATTTGATTTTTTTGGGTACATGTGGACATCACATCTTGGATTATTTTGTTCATTTCAAGTGTATTACATTAACTTTAGACTTAAACTAGTTTATTTTAAAAGAAACTCCAACAAGCATTTACAAACTTGAACATATGAAGCATATTTATGTCCAAAAAATACACGTCACAATGTATGAAAAATTGCAAATATATTTCAAAACTAAGGTTATGGGTGGGAATTTTGTAATGAATTTTTTGATGGTGAGTGATATTGATGTACATCAACTAAATTTGAGACCATTTAGAAATTTAGAAATTTTGGTTGAAAACTCACTCAAAAAATGTGTTTTTTGGCACTTCTTGAGTAATAGATGCATAATAAACTCTTATTTTTGAGAAGAAACCATTACCTTAAAAAAAAGGAAAGATTTCATAGGTGGGCATTATATTGTTTTTTCATTTTTCTTTGGTTTGGTAATGTGTCATGAACCACAAACATGAGGCCTTATGGCTATTAAAAAAATGTACGTTATATATTTTATGCACATTGATTTTATTCAATTCTCTTCATCCAACCATTGGATCAAACTTAACTTTGATTCATAATGAGCTTTGAATTCTAAAATGTTGTCATCCACATTCTAAAGTTTTTTTCCTTATGTTTGGGGTTTCCAAAAAATGTCATCAAAATTTCAATTTATTGCACACCTATTATACTTGTTATACATCACTTTTTAAGGTGAAAAATGGGTCCTTTGTAGTGTGTTTTTCACCCAAAAGTGCACATACCTTTCAAAAGGTTCCTAATACACCTATGTATACCATTAGGGGCTATCTTGACACCCTAGTGGTGTGACTAAATTTGGTTCCATTTGCAACTAATGGCACATATCGGCATGATCATGGATGAAAATAATTCTAAAATGTAGGATGAATTATTAGGATGAAGAAATCATTAATTGCAAATGTAATAACATAGTTGCAAAAATGGTCAAAGGTGCAAAATAATTGCAAAAAGAATTAGAGCTAGTTGCAAATGACAATTAGTTGCATGTAGTTACAAATGCATTGGTTACATTTTGGGGGATTTCTTCTAGTGCTAATGACAACTTTCGTAATGGCCTAGACGTGGGCTTTAGGAAATTTTTACTACAATGTTAGTGTCTTTTACCTCCCATAACATAACAAATGGCTTATTTGAATTCCAAAGTTTCTTCAAACATTATAACTTTACTTGCAAACTTAATTTCATTGGAGTTTTCAACTTTTAGTGTCGCATCCCATTCTCAACGCACACCTTTTCCCCTCCTACCTCCCTTTCCTTAATTTTTGTGTCCAAGTAATTTTTTTTTACAAACTTGTTTGAACATCTTTGACACTCACCAAACTTAGACCCACTAAAACTTTATCATCATTCATCACATATTGACACACTTAAAACATCACATGTTTAAAGCAAGTACCCTCATAAACCTGTAAAAGCTTGAGCAGTATACAATCAATGATTGATCATATTATTATAGCCAATTTTCCCAAGTTGTCACCCTCATTTTTCACAAAAGCAATCACTTAATGAATTAATCCAATTTGTTTTAGCAAAGATTGGAGTTACAAAGCCATGGCACTTCCACTTGTTTCATGCACTTCAAATAAGCCAACAATAGCATGCCTAAATGTCCAAGCCTCATTTAAATAATTAATGATCAAAGCAAATGTATCTATGCCACCTCTAAACATCCAAAGACTAAAGTTAGTAAACATAGTAACTATTAATTCTAAATGTAGTAGAACATGTAATTCCATGGTCTTTGTGACCATTGTAAGAAGCACCTATTCCACAAGAGAAGAACAAGAAAGAAATACAATGTGGGGACATTGGAGCAATATTAACCTTTTTAGCCAAATGTTTTCAAACATTGAAAGAGGCATGTACCCTTGCAAATGTACAACACAAGGTCCTCAATAAATCTTTGTTGTGATTCATCATCATTTTTGTACGGGTTTATTGACCCAAAAAAGGAAGTGATTGCAAAACTAGTCGCCCTAACCCTTCTCTTCCCATGTTGTTGTCTATGATCTGTTTTAGAAAGCTTTACCACTGCCCTTTTACTTAATACAAATTTTCTTTTAGCAACCAAATGAGGATGAACATTATCAACATGTGGTCTAATAAGAGTAATTCCATTAGTTTTTCCATACTTGATGAGGCCCTTTCTAACAACAAAGCTAAATGGTTTAGAATGTTATGAGAAGCTTGCCAAAACCGGTAGATGATGCACCTCAACATTTGAAGATTCAACATATCAACAAGCAAATTGTCATTTATAGCAAAGAAACTCCATCAAATAGAAGTTATGTTGTGTGGTTTCCACAACAAAGCTTGTTGTTCCATAACTTGAAAATACACCTCATTAAAGGTAGTTGGTAAGTCATTATCACATTGCTATTGATGCACATTTTCCACATCTAAAAATTTATGAGATCAAAAAGGGATTATGTTCACATCAGGGAGAATTTTATCAAATCCACTAACTCTTCAATGACACAAATTTTGTCTTTAACCATTGCAAAGCTCCAAATAGCAAGAAAGCACACTTGAGCACTAAACCTTAAAATTTCATTATATCTTAAGAGGACATGACAAAATTTAAAATTAAAATTCTTCAAACTTCAATTAAATTTAGTCTTTAGCCATAATGAAACAAGGAGATTTCAAAGTTTCAAATGCATAATGAAATAGGGAGTTCAAATAACAAGAAGATGTACTTGAACACCAAAACCTAAAATGCCATTGTACCTCAAGAGCACATGACAAAAATCAAAATTAAAATCCTTCAAGCTTCAATTGAATTCAATCTTCAACCATATTGAAACAAGGAGATCCCAAAACTTCAAATGCATAATGAAACATGGAGCTTCAAACAACAATCTAACACACATTTGAACACCAAAACTTAAACTGCCACACTTCATGAACATGACATATCCAAATGGAAAACAACAAAAATGGGTGTTATGAATAAGAACTTACCTAACTATGGTCATGGAGACTTTTGTTGAGTTGAACAAGTATAAGATGTGCACAAGCTCTTTGTCCATAAGAAATTTACATACCAAAACCCTAAAGCTTCATGCCTGATGAACACACAAAGCAAAACAAACTTCCAATGAAGGAATAAAATAGATCTAAAGCTTCATGCTTGTTGCACACATACAAGCAAAAAACCATGAAACAAATTGGAGTTTGGAACTTTAACAACAAAGTAAAAATCAACACAAAGTTGGAGGCAAAAACCAAAAACCAAAAACCAAAAACACTTACAAAATGTACTCAAAAGTTGAAAGTTCAAAAATGATGAACGGATACAAAATGCAATTGACAATCAAAGCACTCAACAAAACTCAACAAAAGGGTCAAAAACACTTACGCTTGATGAGAACAACACTTGTAAAAACTTGATAAACTAGCAATGGCAACAACATCAATGGTTAACACAAGAGCTTGTAAAAGCTTTCATGCAACAACGAAAGGAAATCAATGCAAGGCTCTCAAGCAACACTAACACTGAAAGCCAAAAATAAAATCCATAAATGAGCAAGTTGATGTAGGAACTTGCAAGAACTTGCAAGAATTCTTTAGCAACACCAATGATGTTGAAAGCTAGAAGTAGAATGTAGGATGCTTCAATGCACCTGAACGAGTTAATGTAGGAACTTGCAAGAACTTGCATAAACTTTGAAATGAAAAGCTTGACAATGATGGCGAAGTTTCCCCCCCACTCTTCATAATGAGCAAGACACTATATCTGCCATCCCTTAAACCCCAAATATACATAGTCATACAACACATATGCATAGTGAAAATTCATATTTGGAATCCCCACAATCCTTTGTTTTCAAATATGTATATCTCGAAATTGAATTTTGCTAGATACAAATACACATATTCATATCATGCAAATGCCCTTTTGTCAATTATGCGTAGATACATATATTATTAAAAACACAACTTCCAAATATGACTCCATGCATATATGGCCATTATGCATGTGCATATTTAGGCTTTTCCACATATCTAGCCGACATTGCTTTACACTAAAAGGCTTGGGCTTGGGACCACACAAATCTAAAGTTCCTCGTTGGTCCAAACTATGAAGGGTGGTTAGTTTGGGTTTACACTAGGCTAGTTTAAGGCTCAAAGCATATGACTTTGGATGAAAAAATTGGTTGGAATCCTACATGGATAGTTGTGGATAATTTTTCCTGAGCCCTTGGGGCATTTTTTAGGCCTACCTCAAAGAGGTGGGCCTAATGAAAATAGCAAAAGCCTGTGGGTTCGAAAATAATATCTTAGTCATGGACTTATGATATTTTATTAATGTTATAATTTTTTTGAAAGATAAAATTGGAGGAGAGTTTTTGGTAGCTCCTCATAATAATGTTGCTCTTTAAGACCTAAACACAGTAATAATGATAATAAGATTCCTTTTCTTTTTTTTGAAAAATGAAGTTGGAGGGAATTTTGAATGGTTGCCCTCACAAAATTGCTACCCCATGAGGCTTAAAACAACAATAAAATGGGATCATTTTTTTCTTCTTATTTAAAAAAAATGTAAAATGGGATGTACTCCCCCCCCCCAATTTATTGACTCAAAGCTTAAACGTTGTTAGAGAAAAAAATTATTTGAGAAGTAAAAATGGAAGAATTTTTTGATAATTTCCCCACAAAATTACTATCCCTTAAACCCTAAACACCACAATAAAAAGGGATTTTTTTTCCCCTAATCATCTTTTTGATATTCTTCAAGTTATTGAAGCACATTATATTAGAGTTGTTTGTAGATAGTGTAAATTGTTATTAGGTGTTTTTTCCTATTTTTGTTGAGCCAAGGATCATGGAGATTACTCACAACCACAAAGGTAAAATCAAAATTTCCGGGAGATGTGTGATGCCTCTTCCAGCAAACACCTTTGAGAATGTCCAATTGTACTGCATTTCAGCCAGTAACAAAGAATTCCAAACCTTCACATATGAGGACCACTTCTAGTGAAGAGAATGTAAAATTTTTATAGAAAAAAAGATAAATAAAAAGTTAGGGTAACAACATTTTCAAGCTTTTTTCTTTAAAAAAATATTTTTTTATTAAAAATGCACATGATCCATTCATTTGGTCCAAATTGGGTTTACACTGTGAACAAAGGCCCTTGAACCATGGCCCATGGGTTTTCCCATGGTCTCATCCAAAAATTGGGGTATGATGAGGTTATAGGCCATGGCCCAAGCCCTCTAGTGTAAACAGACCCTGAGGTGGCAGCCAAGGGATTCTGGTAATGCCCCTATACAAGGGCCTTATCATCCATAATGACCTCTCAGAGAATTGCAGAGACCAAAAATGGTGCCAAAAGTACACGGCAGGTGCTTAGGAAATGTGTAAGGCACCCTCCCAGAAACATAAGATGACATCCATGTGTTAGGACTCTTATGGATTTAAGGTGCCCTCCAAATACACAAAGAAATCTCAAAAAGGTCATTACATAGACCAGCACCCACCAGTGCACCATCCACTGGATGCCCGGTATTACTCATTTGTGGATGAACCTCAACTGAGTTAATATTTGGTTTCATCTTGGTAACCAATTCTGTAGGAAATATGTCTCATGTATAGGTCAATAGGTAGGAAAATAGGTAACTACTAAGTAACCAGGTGATTTATACACAGGTAAGTGCTCCTTTTACTATCTACCTATTAACAACCCATAAGTAGGTAGGTAGTAAGAAAAATGCAACTAAGCTAACCACCATCGGAACTGGAACCCAACAGAGAACTGTTTCCTGACCACTTACCATTCATCCTTCATGGTGCACTGGTGGGTGCTGGTTCACTGTGGCCCCTAAACTGGTTTTTCAAAACTGGAGTCTATTCTAACCAGGGCCTACTTGTAGTCATAAGGTGCGTCCTGCCAAAGTAGGTGTAAGATGCCTGGTTGAAAAGAGGAGGTAATCTATCTGTGAAGCAAGGTAGTTTAGTTTGTTTTGTTAAGTCACACTGAGATCTCTCAAACCATAGCGCTTCACGTCACGCTCTTGGTATCTTCAGAAAGCTTCCCATGAGTAAGAGGCTCATGGACTTGGTTTGAGACTGTTTGGAGCTATGGTGTGGAAGCTATTGATTATTGAACCATTTTCTCAATGAAAACTAAATGAAATCAAAACTGAAAACTGCATTGGAATTTGGGGGCATTCTTTGTGCTGTTGAAAAGCCCTTGGCGAGTTGGATTTAATAGAGTTTATTTCACAATTTTTAGAGCTAAGCTGTGAAAGATATTGACTTTTAAGTGATTTTTTTGGCTAGAAATTCAAACAAATTGCAAAAAATGAGTTTGGAAAGAAAAATCCAAACATTGTCGAATTTAGAAATTTTCAATTCTGAAAAAGTGAAAAATACAGAATGTGTTCACACTTGGGCCAACTGCACAGGCTACACTAATATTCCTGAATTTAAGATGTTGTCCATTACACTTTAAAAATTAGTTGAGTCTTTAATGGGGGGGGGGGCGGGGCAGTCCCTGAAATAAGGGCTGTGACAAGGCGGAAAGCAAGGCAGGCCCAAATATCAGGAATGTCCTCATCCATGCATTATCTGACTTGAAACCATGTTTAAAATTTGAATCGTAAGATAGGTAGATTAGAGTTATCGATAAAAATTAACCATGTCTTCACCCTGTCTTTGGGCCTCCCTTCACTCACTATGCCCTCTTTCAGTGGTATCCGAAAAGTAAAGACATTTTATTAAATCTCAGTATGAAATGCTGAAACTCAGCATTTAATGCACAAGGTTTGAGATTAATTATAGTAGTTGTACAGTTAGTAGCGGTGAAATATATGTAGCAGCAATGGAGGCGCTTGGGGAAAAGGAAAGACACGATGAAACTCAGTTTACCACCAAAATTCATGGTTTTCTGAATTTCATCCTCCATTGAATGCTAATGTACTTTTTTGCAGGTTTTTTTTAATCTCACCGTGTGTATGATCAAACTCAGGGTTTCTGTGTTTTTCCTGCTTTACGGATAACCCTATTATGTAATGACAATATAAAACAAAATGTGCCTCTGCAATTGGAGGCATTATTATCATATACAATGTACCCTACGTAATTTTAAAATTTTAAGTAAGTGCTTTACGTAATTAAAAACAATACATTGTGTCATAAGTCCTTATATAAAGAGTTATTGCTGCAGAGCAGTGTTTGCTTTTTGCCAGTTTTCATCAAATTTCAACGTGTAATATGTGGCTTCTATTTCTATGGAGGAAATTAATCATAAAAAAGTAAACTTTCAATAGCCACCTTGTAGAGCTAGTTACGTTGGAGATAGTCACATCAGGTTTTCCCATTCATAATAGTCTTTTTCCAATATTATGGCCATATTATTAAGTTCATTGTACACCTATTCCATTATAATAATCGGCTAACCCATCTAAGTGTGCTTACACATCTTATCTTTAAGGGTATCTTTGATGCCATTAAATTTGTTAAAATAAACCACAAGATGCTAAACATACTTATCAAAATTTTAAGTTTCAAAGTTATGTAACCAGTTATTTACATTATAATAACCCCATATTTAGCCCCTAAGTATCCCTTAACTTAGGAAGTCCTTAGGTAGTCTTTAAATAGCCCATGGTTAGGTAGGTATTAGGTTTTGGGTAGGTATGTCAGCGACCTATGGGTGGATAGGTAGCACTAAAACAAAATGTGTTTCTTGTTCATTATGTGATTTCATTAGATAAGCAGGTAATCCTCAAGTAGGTAGTAGCCCATGGGTAATTAGATACATAGGCCTAATCTAATTAACCCTATGTTAAGTAGCATCTTACAAAATAATCCATTAGTCTGTGACTATGAGGGTAGATAGTAGTGTGGTTAGAAAAGTGATCATGAAAACACTTTGGTTAGGACCCCATTAACCACTTAGGTTGTCATGAAATGAAATACAAGGCAACGCCAAGTGTTGCCTTTAAATAACACTATGTTGCCCAAAAACAAATTATGTTTTGTCTTGTAACAAACTTAAATTGCCCCAAGTTTCAATTTCAAAACCCTTCAGTTTGACCACAAGCCAAATAGGGGAATCAAACCCTAATCCATCAAATTGGTTTAGCCACCCACAATACTAAGAGCCATATCACAACGGTCCCAATGCAAGGCTTGACCCACATGAGTTGAACTCATGCAGAAGGTCATGGCCTTTACAGAAGGCCATGTCACTAACCATGTCACATTTCCCTTCAAGGCAACATAAATGTTGTCACATGGACAACTTGGTGTTGTCTCTTGGGAACCCAAATGACTTTGAATTATCCCAGGAATGGCTTTGTGTGAAAGCAAGTCTAGGCTTAATAAATGAGTTGAGTCTGAACTAAGTTCAGGAAGAATTGTGTTAACCTTGTGTGTCATGGTATGCACAAATCTAGTTAGGACTGAGGAACAAGGAAATGTTAAAAAACTCAAGAATGTAGGAGTGTGAAGGTCAAGTCAAAAGGGCTGTTTTATATGGTATCATAACAAGACTTGGTCTTTTGCAGCCGGGATAATGGACATCATCAATGATGCAAAAAAAAGCCAAAACCTTGAAACTATAGAACCAAAGTGGAAATAAAGGTGGATAAAGCAGCAAAACAACCCACCAAGAATGGACTAATCCCTTCATTCCGAAAGTCATTCCCCTAATTATGGATGAAAAGGAAGATGGTGATTCAAGAAAGGGAACATAATGTACCCCCATCAAATCAAGTCTAAATGAAAAGAAGCTTTTGAAAAAAGCCAAGGGTAAAAGCAAGGTTGATGAGCTTGTGCCCTCATCTTTTGACTCAAGTTCAAGCTTGGATTCATGTAGTGAAAGTGGACCAAATGGCCCAAGTGAAGAGGCGGGGGATGAAGATGTGCCTTAAAAACTTTATTAAAAAATCAAACATAAGCCCTTGGAAGCTATTTATTCTATGAAGGAATACTTAGGACATTAACAAATGGATTTAAAGGTCGTTAAAAGATAATTGGCTGAAAAAGTCAAAAATCTTGCCAAATAAGGGGTTAATTCCCAAGCCATGGCAAACCCAATAATCTTGAAGAACATGTTTAAAATCATAAAATTTTTGCAAGCCATGTTTTTGTAACAAAGTGAAACAAATGATAGTTTGTTTGAAACTTTGACTGAAACAAAAAAACTTCAAACCATCAAAGGATCCAAAGGGGATGCCTTTGCAAAAAGCCATCAAAATCCAATTGTGACATTTTCCTAGGAAAAAATATAAAGGTCAAAAGGGTGTAACATTGGATTCTCTAAATGGATGTCTATTTTAAAACATAAGTCATTGCCAACGATGTCAGTCAATTTTCTTTTTAAGGATTTAGAAATTTTGAACAAGTGGTTCTTCAAAATACAATTGTAGTGCATATTTGGTAATGATGCAAATATTGAATTGTGGAACTTCTAGCTTTAAGAAATTCAATAAATAAAAACTTAGTTATGTGTAATTAAAAAATCTCATTACAAGTTGGCAACATATGGAAATTTACACCAACAAAGTTAAGCAATATGTACAAATGATAATCTAAAATATGGCTATGAATCCTATTTATTACATAGATCTATGACAATACATTATGTAATATGGAGCTAGCTATGTGATGAAATCTTTTAGAATGCATGAATAAAAAGCATTTTCCATTGTTGGGCAATTGTTTCACAACAAGAGAACTTGAAAAACTTAAGACATAAGATTCAAGAGTTAAGACACATTACCCAAACACACACACACACACACTCAAATATAGTGTACACACACAATGGACATACATATGACACACAAGTTCAAACTGAAAGGTTGGACAATTAATAATACATATGAAACCTCGAGAGTCAAACTAAAACTAAAACTCAGACCAAGATTCAAAGAGTTAGAAAAAATTTCAAACAAACTTAGATAGACAAACTTTCAACGTTCATACAAACATACAAACCTTCAAAATTCAAAGAAAATTATCCAAACATATAGGCCTTCAAATTTTCAAATAAACTAAATTCAAATAGATTCAAACAAAGACATAGTTAGACAAAGATTCAAATAGACTTAAAGTTCAAATATAGAGACAAACTCGGACAAATTCAAACAAATAAAGGCTCATACATATTCACATAGAGTCATTTGCAAATAAACAAACTAAATGGTAGACCTTAAGGATACAAACCTTCAAACTTAGACATAAAGGCAACATTCTTGAACTTCTAAATCAAACATAATGTTGCAACTTCTTTAGTAAAAAAATCATTCAACTTTGGCCAAAAGTTGTCATCGTCAAAACAAGACCCTAATCCATTTGCATTAAAATTTAATTCAAATCTCACCTAGGTTTTTACTCCTTCCAATCATCATAACATGCATTGTATCCTAGGTGTTCAAAGTGTAAAAAGTCTAGGAATACATCCCAACAATAGTGTGGAGATGTTCATTGAAGTGGATCCTCAACTTGGATTTCATGAAAAAAATAGTGGAAAATGTCCATTCATCTTCTATTGACCCTGACACTTAAACCATTGCAATTTATACCAATTTGAAAATTTTGGGGATGAATGCCTTAAGATGTGGAAAGCTTCCAATGTCCACCAAAGTCGCATCAAAGGATTGACATGAAATGGAACCTCCATTGCAACATTAGCATTGGACTTCATGGTAATCTTGAATATACTAAACTAAATTTCTAAACCATTTGTGGATAAAATGGATGGACAAATCTTGGCCATTTCCAAGGATGTATTTGAAAATAAAAGTTTGACATGTTCCAAACATCACTCAGTGTAGTAATGCAATTTGATCAACTCTAGATAATGATTGATATTCTCCTTTACATCACTTTGAAGCCAATACTATGGATAACAAATTCCCATAGTATCCATGATATGAAATGCTAGAAACCTTGAAGCTCATTCCTAAATCAATGATTATGTTACAATTGCAAATAAAACCACTCAAAAGATAGTTGATTACAAAACAGTAAGTGAACAATTGCCATTCAAAAAATCACTAGTTTCTTAATTGCTTTCATATGGCAAACTCCAAAATAGATGAAAACATGGCAATTCATTGGAATTCACTAATGATGAATGTATGTTGTAAATTCCCACAAGAAGCCAATAATAGGTGGGGTCCAAACATGGTAAAGTATGCCAAAAAAAGTAATCCTAAAAAAATTTAATTTCAAAAACAATCTTTTTTTAACATTAACATTAAAAAAGATATTAAAAACCTATTTAAATTACATAATGAAATCATAGAGCACTTCATTGAATTTATTATAACTTGTACATAAAATTTGAGGAATTTTTATATAAGAAAAATGAATGAAAAGTATGTTCCAAATTGGTTGGTTTATCAAATTTTCCAATATACTTTTACATTAAAACTTTGATAGATTATGATTGGATAATGAAAAGTTGAAATCATATCCATACACACTAGGTCTTCATCAACTCGAAAATATAATAATTCTAATTAATGTTATACTTTCATGTACTTGTAACTCAATTTTGTAGAATTGTGACATGTACTTTTTTTACTTGCATTTCAAAAAAATGTACTTAAATGCATGATAAAACATTTGTTTCTTTAATATTATGTAATGAAGTCAAAGAACTTATAATTGTTGATCACCAACTTAAATAATATTCATGGATTCAATACATTAAAATATACTTTATGGATATTTTCCAAAAAAACAAGTGTCTTTGGTTGGCATACTTTACCATGTTTATGCCCATGGGGGAGGGTCCAACTAAGCATCCAAGATGATCAACAACAATTATTGGAAAAATTAGAATTCCCATGTTAAGACTGCACTTCTTGATTTTATGCAAGCAAACTTTCATATCCATAATCCAAGCGGTAGACCTTCAAAGCAATAGAAAAAAAAACTACTTACAGACATGTGCAAAAAGAAAAAATGGTTGTTTAAGCTACTATTGGTGGTTGAATAACATGGCAGCATCAATAATATATTGTAAATCTACAATAATAACATCTTGCAAAGAACAAAAACTATGAGAAAATCATGTCCATTATAACTAGTCTATCCAATTGTAATCCAATTCTATCAGACACTTTATAATTGCATCGGACAAGTTGCAATGGACACAATTTTTTCATAGTCAAAAACCAAATAACAACTGGAAATTTTACAAAATTCAAATGTACATTCAACAATCAAAACAAATCATGGGTTGAAACAAAAAACTTGAGCAAGATGTTTTTACATCATCCACATGGTTTTTGAAAATATCAAGAAGCACTTAGATTTTTGGCCATGGGCATCTAAGCATGTAGAACAAAAAGTGAAACCCACAAAATCAAAACATAAATATATTTCAACATCCGAAGTGTTGAGGTCCAATGAACTTGTTTTCAATTTCATATGCATTATGTTGTGATTATAGTCAACCAAATCTTGGAACTTTATGATATTTGAAAACATCATATGTATACTTTGTGGGAGGATTCGAATATTGATAATACAACTATCCTTGGCAAATTTCGATGTTTATAACATAATCTTAAACATAAACATCTTGTTTCTATGCAAATTTGATTAGTGCACAAATAATTTTGAGCATGGGCATGAAACAAAAAATAAAAATGAGCAAATCCACATCACAAAAAAAGCTTGAAATTCACTTCAATAGCAAAGAGAAATGGATTTTTTTCAAGCATCTTTGCAACTAATGGCATGTACATGAACATAACCTATTTTGTTGGATTCAACATGTTAATCCAACATGTTCTTACATTCTGCAAAATCTTGCTCCCTTTCACCTTCATCAAATCTACATGCATCAAAAATTCAAGATGCCTTTTCAGGTTATGAATAATAAGAATAATAATAATAATTGAAACAAATCTTCTATGCAATTCACAACAAGGATTTGAGACAAAGTTCACATTGCTCAATTGGTGTGATGTGCCATGCAATGAATGCCTTCTAAATGGGGGGCATATTTATCTTGTATTTTGTGTGTAACACCATTTTTCACCCCTTGGAAAAGATTTACACCATCAATGCCAAATGATAACAATTTTGCAACAACATTTATATCAGAAACAACTACGTGTTTAAAAAAAAACCATAATAACTTTAGTCAAATTATAATAATCCCCTCCTTCAACGACCTACACTAAAAAAATCAATACAAGCAAGTGACACCAATATTAAACAACGTAACAATGAATTGAAACCCACGATTGGTTATCAATCATGGTGACTTCATCACATGAAAAAGAAAAATACTTCAAATTTACAACAATCTCTCACAGAGTGAATGCAAATTGCGATTGCTCATTTTTCGACGATTTAAAACTCTTTACAAGTCCCTAGGAAATTCATAAAAAATGTTCAAATAGATATCGTTCTTGTTTTTAAAAATTCCTTATTTTAATATTTGACTAATAAATTTTCAATCACCTAAAATGACGTGCCCCCTGGCTCCTTGATAAACTCCAAATGTGAATTTGAAGTGAAAATAGCGGAAGAGCAAAGAGTCGGGGCACGCTCCCTGGCTCGCAGCACTTCGGGGGGTAAAGGGGCATGCCGGAGCTCCGGGATGGGACTAAGAAGAATGACAAGCACTTAATCACTCATTCGGATCTGTACAAACCAAACAACAAGTTGGTTAGTGCATAATTGAAGCACTTTTAGTGCTAAGATGAACCACGAGCAAACTCGGACTCACAAAACTCACCACAACCCGGACTTGGGGGAAGCCACCACCTTCCCCCTTATAGTATACTTTGTGCCTCTCCACGAGGCCCACATCCAAATGGCTTTTTGTCCCAGGACTCCCAAGTGGGAGTCCCAAAATTGCCAAAGTTGGGTCTTTTATGATTTTGGGGCCCCATAACTTTGTGTGAAAACCTCCGGTGGAGATGACATCTGAAGCAAAGTTATAGCCCTCATTGAAATCTTTTCAACGGTATGTCGCATGCCACCTACACGCAAGGAAATCGGGTTGATTCCCGACTTTTAATGGTCGGGAGTCAAACTGCCAATTTGACTCCCGGCCTTTCTTTTCGCCCTAACTTGTGTTTCAAATGTCCAAATGGGTGATGCGAGCCCATTTTAGACATCTACATTTCAATATCTTTCCAATAATATAAATAACTTTTCAAGCCAATGGGTTTTGACCCCTGAAATTGCTCCCTAAAGATTCGGGAGTCCTTCGGGACTCCAACTTCCCAAGTGGGAGTTGCCTTGGGAGTGTGAGGGTTCACTCTCTCACACTTTCCCACACTCACGGAAACATGAGATGTGACCCCGGGCTTCCTTTCAGCTCGCAACCTTGCAAACCTTTACCTTGGTCGCGAGCCTAAAGCTAAGGTTGCGATATAAAAGTCCTCACAAATCTACATCAACATTTACATTAATAGAATCCAATGTTATTTTTCAATTTGGAAGTCCTAAAAAGACAACAAAGTCCATATGAATATTGCCCCAAGTAAAACTTTCAAAAAAATATGTTTTTGGGACAAAGAAAATGAAAAACAAACAAAACTTGCAACTTATAAGGACTTATGAAAATATGTCCAATTTTGACCATTCAAAAGTCCCTAATTATTAAATGGTTAAGGTTTTCCAAAAAAAAAATTCTTCATTTGAGTTTATCATCTCATAATACATCATATATTGAGTCCTGATAACAAATTTAGAATGTGAATCAATTTAAGTTTTTCCATTTTGTGATGTTCCAATCAAACGACCAATTTATATTTTTCAACTTCAAAAGTCCATTACTTCTTGCAAATGATTTTTTTCTCAATAAATAATTACATAATTATCTTCATAATAAAATCGTTGGTTTAGATTCGAGTCCCTTGATTAATAGATTTAAGGATATATTAATCACCATATGCATTTGAATGAAAGGTACTTAAGAACAATTGGTCATTTTGATCCAAAAGTGAACCACTCAACCTTGCATTCACCCCACATTTTTTTAAGCACATGTTTGTGTAAGCATTCAGCCATTACCCAATTGGGCAAAATCACTGAACATTGATTTGTAAGGTTCATGGGAACATTGATAAAAGAAAACAATGGTTTCATCATGTTAAAAAATGTCTTGTGTCAATTAAACACCATGGGTGTTAGGAGATGGTAATACCATCATTGGATGGTAATTACCATCAAATGGTAAAACAATTTCAGGATAACTTTAGAGTGAAAATGTTTTCTAATGGTAGTACCATCGTATAGTGAATTACCTTCATGGGATAGAATAATTAGAAGTTAATTCTAGGAGGAATTCTAATAAAAGTAATATTAGTTATTCAAAATAATATCCTAGTATAGTTCACTTAGAAAGGCATCCAATAATTACTAGTGATAAATATCCTCCTACTTACCATTTTCTATTTACTGAGGGGTGAAGCCATATAAGTTAATTAGTCCAAGTGGAGAAGGTATGGATGGATTTCCCTTAATTAGGATGTGTGGAAAGGATTGGGATAAGGATATCTAGGAAGATAAGGAAATTTAGAAAGATTAGGACTCCATGTGGTCAATATCCTTCTTGGGTTCCTTACATATTTCTTGAGGGGGGAGAAGGAAGATATTGTATTAGATATTGCATTAGAGATGGTATTTGATATTAGAGTTTTTAGGAGATCTTTTCCTGGAAAGTAGCATGTTTGTGACATTGGAAATAAAGGTGGAAAGTATGGAAGTATCTTATATTTTAATTCTTGCAATGGAAAATGGTTGAAAGCATATCATATTACTTTTGTTTTGTTATACTTGGAAGATGTTAGATGTTGGGGGAAGGTAACACACATTAAAATTTCATAATGTTTTGTTATGTTTTATGTAGTAGTTTTTTGTTTCTTTTACAAGAACAATAGGATATTCTTTCTTTGTTATTTGTTTCTATAGTAGGAAGTACCTTCTACCACAAGATAATAAATGCCATTAAAAGGCAGCAACAAGGAGGTAAACATGGGATTTGGGTTTTGTAGGGAAGGTAATGTTGCTGCAAACAAAGGCAATAGCCACAAAGGGTCTATAGGTAGTGTAGATGGTAAGCAACAACCACAAAGGGGTTTGCAAGCACTATAAATGGTAAGCAACAATTATAAAGGGTCTACATGTGTTGTAGACGATAGGTAGCAACTATTGAAGGTATGCATGTGGTTGTGGGTCTTCTTTCAAGTCTATTACATGATGGTAGCTAATGTAAGATGGTAGCTATTACATGATGGTAGTTGCTACAAGACAGTAAGTAAACAAAAAACAAGTCTAACTCTCATGTGTTTTCATATTTGTTCTTATTCTTTTATTACCCTTGATGGTAACTAGGCTATCAAATTCCACAGTTTAACACATCACCTCAAACTCAAACATAAGTTGGCCCTACTATAACATATGTAAAATCATGGCAAATTATTGTTTTTTTTCCCTCTTTCCCTTTTCAAGCCTCCTTGAATCACTTGTTTAGCAATGGAAATACGATTTTGTTGAGAATATGTTCCCTCATTCTTGCCTGGCTACATTCCTTGTTCACATCAAACTCCCCTTCCTTCTTGCCTTTGAATGTGGCTTATTTTGGATTGTTTTTGTCATTCCCACATGCTTTTCAAGTGTGTGAAATTTAGGACACAAAATGATATCCTTTCCCTTCACAACCAGATACCTAATGCATTTCACACAATTAATTTCTCCATGATCACACTTGAACATTTTTCCCATGAAAATTGTGTAGCCCAAATTTTCTACACTTGTGAAAGGCATTGTAGTTTTTTTAGGTTTCCTTGGCAATGGTTTTCATTTAGCAAAACATAGATCTCGAACATGTTAGGTGTAGCAAATAAAATGGAAGTCAATAAACCACTTGAACACATTAATTAGATTGTAATAATGTTGTGCCTTAATTCCAAATTTGATTCAAACTTGCTTCCACTCAAAGTTGTTTTAGAAGATGACATTAATTGAAACTTACGCAAGATCACCAAATTAAAAGAAATGTATCATCATGATTGTGATTAGACTTGAAGAAAAAAGGTAGGACATTGTTTATTTGACGTTTCACATTCCCTACTGAAGCCATTGAATTCGCACAACATACAATAGAAACCTTCAAAACAAATTCATAATGTGCATAAGTAGTTTACAAAATTAGTTGCAATGGGCATAACTAGTTGCCATAATTAAGAGTCCAATTAAATTAAAGAAAATTCACAAAGAAAATTCACAGATCATTGATTCACCAAACTCCAAACTCTACATTCACAACTCACAAAGAAAAGTGCATGGGCAATCTACAAAATGTGATGAACATTGCAATGCAGATAACCAATCACTAATTCACTAAACTCTAGACTTTAAAGAATTCAAAGTACATTCATGACTCATAAAAAATATATGTTAAGGGGGTAGGATGATTACATGATTTGGATGAACATGGCATTTAGGATAGGGACTACTCATGGAACATTGTAGTTTTAAATTTTGAATTGTTGTTGGGTTTTTTTCATGATGATGCGACTTGGGACTACCCAAAGATGGAAGATTTGGGGAAGAAAAGGATTATTCTAGGACACAATTTTGAGGGAGTAAAGATAATTATAGGTATTTTGTAGTAGAAAACCATAAATTTTGTTTTTTATAGACCACATATTTTATTTGATGTTTTGTTTTCATTTTCAACAAAACATGGAATTCTGTTGATTTTGATTTAATTTCAGTAATATAGAAAAGCACAAACTTCCGTGATGATTTTTATGTTCATATTGTTGTGTGATTTTTTTGTAATATTTAAATATGATGAAATGAGTTGTAATTCTGTTTTTAGATTTCTCTACATTGTATTCTGAATTGCAAATTTTTGTTATATGAAATAACCATGAATTTGGTGTTTTAATGAACTACTTACTTACTTACTTACAATTTAGCATCATTAAGTGGGCCAAACAGCGCCCGGGCCAGAACCCAATTAACGTTAAGTTTGATGAAGCAATTCAAATCTAACCGTTTGACATTGCACTAAAAATCTAGCAAGGATGCCTTGCTGTTGATAGCTCAGCAATTCAGCCAAAGGTGTGATGGAAGTTAGTGGCAATGAACCTCTAAACCTCTCTCGAACACTTTGATAGGTAGGGCAAACCAACAAGAAGTGGTCCTCATCCTCAACCGCACCCAAGTTGCATAATTTGCAGTAACGCTACTGCATCGGCACCTTCATTGGCTTGACTTACCTTCCTAGCTCAATCTGTAGCTTGTGATTCGCACAACGAAAACGTGCCAAACTTCTCCTAAGTTGTGCATTGTCTACCTTGGAGAGGTATTCTTTGTACCCATACTGTGCTGAGCTATTCAACCCCAGATAGGCTCTCACCATGCTGGAGTCATCTGCAGCCACTTGATGGTGTACAATGTATTACCTTTCAGCTAACTGCATGAGGCGAGCACATGGTGGTAGCTGATCGTTATTGATGCACAAATTGTACGTCGATAATCGTTCATCTACTTGTGCTAGCCAGCAAGCAGGTAATCGGTTCTTTCTACCCACAGCACTCTGGTTCCCGAACAAGACTTTTCGCCTGGCTGCAAGCAACTGCAGCTGTACATCATAAGCTAGCCTGAGCATGCAATCTGAGTCTACCTCAAAACTGACACGTGAAAAAAAACGCATGGTCTGTTGCCACCAAAATATTTCTAAGGGAAACCTGCCAAACTCTACCAACACAACGTAACTGGATGTCGTGGTGCTGACCCCCAGCGACCACTACTAGAAATTTTATCTTTTGCAACTTGTCTTATGTAACTAAAAAATGTCGCATGCAACTGCACATGTTGCATGCAACTCCAAAATAGTTGCATGTGAGATTTTTTAATTACATAAGACAAGTTGCAAAAGAAAAAAATTCTAGTAGTGGACGACTTCAGAAAAGCCCAATGAACCACTTCTAACTGTTCGCGTGCCATGTGGTCTAACCATACTTCACACCCATAGCTAAGCACTGGTTTGACTAGTGCATCAAATAGTTGGCATTGTAATGCTGGGTCAAAGATGTGCAGCTCTGCACATCTGCGCCACAATGCAAAAACTGCCTTTTTCCCTAACATTGTTAACCGTTGTATTGGCGCTTGCTTACCTTTTGTGCCGTGTAGCTCAACACCTAGATACTTGAAAAAGTTTAGTTGCTTTATAGCTTCGCCCTCATACTGAAAAGTTTGACACAAAGACTTGCGTGCTTCAAACACAACAACCTTGGTTTTCTTGACATTCATAGTCAACTTATGCTCACAGCAAAAAGCTTGCAAGACATCCAGTTGCTTCTGCAATCCAGCATGAATGTGTGACATGAGAGCTAAGTCATCTGCATACAAAAGCAAACGAACAACTAGCTGTCCCAACATTGGTGGTGTGTCACCCTCCAAAGCATTTAGCCGTTTTTCTAGGCCATCTATGAAGAGGCCAAACAGGAGCAGGCTAAAGGGGCATCCTTGTTTCACTCCGATGCGGCAGAAGAAAGTGGGCATGAGCCCTTCCTTTGGATGGTGCAGGCAAGCCTGGTCTTGATGGTACATGGAGCGCAAACACTCTAGTATCCGCCCATTGATGCCAAGTCCTTCGAGCACCTGCCACAACAGGTCCCTTGGTACTGTATAAAAGGTTTTTTTGAAGTCCACAAAACAAGTGTATAGCTTCTTTTTCTGAAATCTGGCTTGTTTGGTCAAAGTGTGAAGAATAAACAAGTTATCTATTGTCCTAAAATCCTTTCTAAAACCAGCCTGTCCCTTTGCGCGTAAATCATTGGTCTCCGCCCATTGACTGATGCGGGACTCAAGAATCATTGCAAACACCTTGGCTAAGATTGGTCCTACTGTGATCCCCCTGTAATTGTCAAAATTGACTACAGTCACCCCCTTTATACAGTGCATGTATGATCCCAACATAGAGTGATTCACATTAGCCCTCATGCAAAATTTTGTTAAAAGCAATAAATAGTGGTTGCTGCAGGGCAGCAGTTGCATCCAAAAGGAACTCTGGTTTGATGCCATCAATGCTTGCAGCTTTATGTCGTTTTAGCTTTTTGAACATTTGCTGTACTTCAACTAGTGTAATGTCAACATTCAACTGTTTGCAATCAATACCATTGGGTGGAAAGGAAACCACCTGGGCTTGAATAGTGGCACCTGTCACAGCTCCTGCTATGGTTGATGCCGCCGGAGTTTGGAGTAGTTGCTAAAAGCTATCCCTGAGCGCTTCGCTAGTGATGCCATTGACACCCTTAGTGCCCTTGATTTCGCTTCCAGAATGCTGCAGGATCCGCCTTCGCTAAACCACATAACTGTTTAACCTTGAGCACATCATTAACACATTTTTTCCTTTTGTATAACTATTTCATTTACTTAAGTCTGACCTGCCTATCTGGGTGCGCATGTGACAATTTAGCAAATTGACTTTTGGTCTAGCGACATTCTGTGTCAAACCAGGGTTTCTGGCTGTGTTTTATTGCTTTTCCTAAGGCCACTTGTCTATTTCCAAACACTTCTTTTGCAGATTATGTGATGGACTGTTATAACAGATTAACTATTGTTTGTACGTCAGATGCATCAAGTACATTTGGGCTTGCCCAAACATCGATGTTATGTTGTACACTCTTGTTAAACTCGGCTGCTTTGGCAGTGTCATATTTGAAATGTGGTAGGTGTTTGATTGCCTTTTGTTGAATAGGAGGGGGTTGCCATTGCTGTGTGATTATAAGTACTAATGGTCTATGATTAGAGTGCGCATCTTTGTGACCTGAGTACTTTTCATCGCAGTTAACTTCTAAGCGTTTGACACCCTCTAATTGGTCAGCTGTCGTAAGAAAATAGTCCACAGTGCTAAAACCTTTATTGGATAGGCATGTGTACTCTCCTGATATGTCTCCTGGTGTGCGGCCATTGAGGATGAACAACCCAATAGTTTTGCAGAGATCTAAGAACTCACAATGCCAGCCAGCCGTGATGGTGTTGCGGTTCTGGCGCTCGAGCATATCGTTGGGTAGGGTGTCCTCAATGGCTTGTGGCACCAGCAACACATCTGTTAGTTGATTGCAATCAATGAAATCAGTGTTTGTGCCTATCCTTGCATTGAAATCCCCAACAAGAAGCACACTGCCTAAGCTCATGGCTTCTCCAACCTCTTGGCATATGTGTTCAAACAGGCTGCTATCCGCATATGGCGAGCTTTGTGGAGTAGCATATACTATGCACATGAACAAAGGCCTTTGGAAAACATTGCCCAAACGCAGCCAAATCCTAGTCCCATCCCTTGCAGTCTTCCAAACAGTAGTACTATTTGCCCATGTTTCCCTGACTAGTACCGCAATGCCTCCACTGTGCTTTCGAACGACACCCTGTGGAGTCACATGCCTGGCAACATCAAAACAGCAAAACCCCGGTAAGATCGAGAATGTATCACCCGAGAAGTGATGTGTTTCTGTCAAAGCAACAACGTCAACATGTTGAAATAGGTCAAGCAGATGTTCATGTGTTTAAGTGATGTGTTTCTGTCAAAGTAACAACGTCAACATGTTGAAATAGGTCAAGCAGATGTTCATGTGTTTAAGTGATGTGTTTCTGTCAAAGCAACAACGTCAACATGTTCAAATAGGTCAAGCAGATGTTCATGTGTTTAAGTGATGTGTTTCTGTCAAAGCAACAACGTCAACATGTTCAAATAGGTCAAGCAGATGTTCATGTGTTTTTAGCTTTGTGATAGCGGCCCCATGGATGTTCCATAGGCACATGCACAAGTGTCTCTGGCCCCCGCCCCCTTATGCAGTAGGAGAGTTTACGACTTTGTGGTTGATGTAGAGATCGGCCCCACGCCAGTAGCCCTATTCGCCATCCTCTTTGGCCTCCTTGAAGGTGGCCCAAGCAGCTCTTTTTGGGCCTGCTGAGCGGGAGTCAAGTCCTCGTCGAACCCAAGTTGAGTGCCCTGCAGGCCTTTGTGAGCGCGCAACACTGTGAACTTGTCGTGTACCGATGCCAACGTGATGATGGCTGCCAGTGCCTTGTCAGTGGCCTTATCCAGTCGTCTTGACAACATCTGCCAGTGCACCTTCTGCACCTACACATGGTCAGCAACCTTCAACTTGTCGAGCAACTCCGTATGCACCAACTCCATAAGTTGTTTTGAGGTTTCCCCCTTGCTCATGGTCAACCCGGTGACCTGGATGTTTGCCTCCCTGGCCTTGACCAGGTTAGCATCCGTTACCTAGTCCACCTTGTTGGCAACCTTGTCAACCTTCTTGCCCACGACCTCCTTCCACTTCTCCCCACTGTCCTGCATGGTATCAAAGCTCTTAGCCATCTCATCTACTTTATTTTACAGCATTTTGACTTGGCTAATAACGGTCACAATCTTAGCTTCCATTGTTGGAGCCAGAATGTTTTTTGTAACTTGCTCCATAGTGACCTCAATAGCATTGTGCACATCATGTTTCGTTACCACATCGGCCCTAGGGACCATGAGATGGTTGACGATGGCTATTGTAGCGGCTGCTTTGCCGGTCTTAGCAGGCTTAAGGTTGTAGCGTGTACATAGCACCTAGAATTCAACCGCCTGCATCTCCATGATCGTCAACAAGTCCTTGTTCCATTCCCATGCTTTAGCATCGAAAACTGTGGCATTCGTCATTAACCAAAACCATGCAGGAAGCCTGAGTATGTATTCTATTATTGCTGCTGCTGCTGGGATCTTTGCTAGAGGATTAATGTTTTTTTTTTGCTTTCTTGCAAAATGGTGCCCAGATCAGTTTGCCAGTGAGACACACAAGGAAAAAGGACAGTTTGGTGACTTTCACCACAATTGCAAACAACCTTGTACTGAAATGATCTTGCAAAGGATGGCATTCGAACCTTTGATCTTAAGATTTGATGATGATGATGATGATTTCCTACTTGCACAAACAAAACTGGAAAGCAAATTTACATAGAACCGAAACTCCCTACCATCACCATCATCAGCTTCAGAAATTAAGGTTTGAAGCTCTGTACTTGCCCTAGTGTACCTCAGGCTTTGTAACAAACAAACAAAGCTGGAAAGCTAAAAGAAAAGAGCCAAAGCTCCCTACCATCATCAGTTTCAGAAATTACAGTTTGGAATTCTGAACTAGCCCCTCCTATGCTTTGCAACAAACAAACAAAGCTGGAAAGCAAAAAGAAAAGAGCCAAAGCTCCTGACCATCATTAGCTTCACAAATTAAGGTTTGAAGCTCTGAACTAGCCCTAGTGTCCCCTAGGCTTTGCAGCAAACAAAACAAAGCTGGAAAGCAAAAACATAAGAGCCAAAGCTTCTTGGCATCAGTAGCTTCGCAATTAGGATTTGAAGTTCTGAACTAGCCTTAGTGTACCCCGGGCTTTAACAAAGGAACAAAGTTGGAAAGCAAAAACAAGAGAGCCCAAGCTCCCTACCATAAGTAGCTTCACAAATTAACGTTCGATGCTCTGCACTGGCCCTAGTGTGACTAGGCTTTGCAACAAATAAACAAAGCTGGAAAGCAAAAGAATAGAGCCCAAGCTCCCTGGCATCATCAGCTTCACAATTAGGGTTTGAAGCTCTGCACTCAAGTCATGGGCTTTTAAGCTTTAGTGTAAAAAAGGGCTAAGTTGAGCACCCAAGGGGCCGCTCTGAGTTGTTGCACCGTGTGTTCCACAACAGCACCTTACAGAATCTCCAAGTCTCTTTTGTCGCTTCCGAGATCCCGCTTCCAAAAAGATTCACCACCAGCTTATCGGTGTACCCCTCCTCCTTGAGAGCTTGCAAAAAATGTCACGTGCATCTCACGCGACTCCAACATCGTTACTCATGCATCTTGTCGTCAAATCCGTGTAGGTATAGGCAAACATAAAGTCTCTTAAACAGGCTATAGCAACAGCAAAAGATCACGCAGACTGCAGCCGAAGTCTCTGACAACTTACACGTTTCTAGAGTTTGCCGTCTTGGTGCCGTTACCCTGTTAGTACCTCCGCCTTCGACACCCACACGGAAGTGCGAAACAACCCAGTTTGCGCCTACTACTGCTGCTACTTCTTCCAGAGCCTTCAAAGAAATCACCGTGTACTCCTCTTCCGTGACACTCCTCCACCCCTTTGCGACACCATGTAGAACTACAAGGTCAAGTGTGTTTAGAATTAGGCAAAAATTGTGAATGTGTGCATGTTGTAATGCAAATATGTTATTATAGTAGTGTGAAATAATTCTACATGGATTAAATTTCTTTTCTACCAAAATGCATAGGTAGTTTATAGAATACAATGAACACCATAGTGTGCACAACCAATCACCGACTCAACAAACTCCAAACTCCAAATAGCTCAAAGAACCACTCACAACTCACAAAGGAAGTGCATGGACAAACTATAGAACGCAATGAGCATCACAATGCACATGACCAGTCACTAACTCACCAAATTCCTAAGAGCTTAGAAAATAATCGACACTCACAAAAGAAGTGCGTGGACAGTCTATATAATGTGTTGAACATTATAGTGTGCATAATTATTAACCTTAAACCAAACTCCATATTCCAAATTTTCAACTCCATCGAATTCAAATAACATAATTCACAATTCACAAAAGAAGTGCAATGTGCATGGACAGTCTACAAAACGTAATGAACACATTTCATACTAAGCTCAAAAAACACACAAATCATTGATAAGTGAACAATGCCAAAAAAAAGGTAGAAAACATGTTTACATTTCGAAGTTTGGCAGTTGATTGTATTCACAATTCAATTTGGTGATGAAAAATGCACACCTTGTTTTCACATCATAATTCCACAAGCTCCTCCACGCCCAACATTCATTACTTTCAAAGTGGGGATGGTAATTCCATAATTAACACATGAAGTGGTGATGGTCACTCCATAATCACCATAAAAAATGGTGATAAAAAACACTTCACACAACCAAATCTAGAAGGATGGGTAGGAATTATTGAGCTTGCATCAAGGGGAAGGACCCAATGCATTGCCACATTATGTCTAAGCTTTAGTGCATTGTTAAGCCTTGTCCTAATGGAAAAAAAATACACCCATTTCCTTCACAGCTTACCTTTACAACCTTGGGTTCACAAGTTAATTTTCAAAGGAATGAAGTGGGCATATTCATGATCAAGGTACCACTTTTTGGACATAGGACTCAAGGACTTTGTTTATGTTATCTACCAAATACACAATTTACATGGAATATATTCAAATGTGAAGATTTGGATAATTCAAATTATGAAAGTTCATATGGTGGTGGATGTAACTATGCATCAATATTTTGGTGAAAAACCAAAAATGTAGAAAAAAATACATGAATTTTTATACATAACTTGACATGTTGTCTTACATCATTATTTCTTGCATATATGTGACTTATGCTTGGGGCCACAAATTCTAAGCCTAGTGAAGATAAAAAATCAACCAAATGGTCAAAAGATATAGTTATTTTCATTACAACCTTTTTGGAATGAATTATGCAACTTTCAAAATTCTTGTTCCATGTATGATCTAATCAAATGCATTTAATGAACATTATTAAACATAGATGTAAGTATTGTTTGTCCATAAAATAAAATTGAAATCAATTACATTAGTTAGTGCATTTTTTTATTCCTTTAAATTGAAACTTGTAATTAAAACAAAAACTTAAATTATATAAATTGACTGAAAAGGACATTTATATTATATCCAATTTATTTTTATTTTAGATTTTTATATTAGTTTAACATGACATCATTTTAGTTATAAGCATAAAACAATCCATTGTAATTGCAAGGAAATAAATATTGTACAAATTGAAAATAATCCTTTGTAATCATTTTTTTGTTAGACAATCCTTTTGGATACTTTAACAATGAATATGTTCAAATCTAAAACATCTACAATGAAATCATGAAAATGGCAATATGCATGGAAGATGACTTCACATTTTGCAAAGACAATGGTTGGCAAAGTGGTCATCCCAAAAGTACAAGTTCCTCGGCCCAAGGTGGGTTCGAAAGGGATAAAAAGAAAAAGTGGGAGAGGTTTCCCCACAAAGGCATTGTGGTGGTTGCAAGCTAGGGTGGCTCATTTTTTAAAATTCCACATTGTAATGTTAAAATGGTAAATATATATTGATATCATTGGTTAAATGAAGAATTACATGGTGGTTAATGAGTTTTCAAAAATCCATACAAAGATAAGTTGTTTTTAAAAAAAATTAACATACATGTTAAGAGAAAAAAATTGAAATCCATCAAAAAATGATTATGATATGGACTTATGAAAATATGGCCCATTTCAGGCCATTCAAAGGTTCATAATTTGTTTTCGGTCAAGGTTATTTTAACAAAATTTTAGCATTTATGTTCCTATTTCTTTAACATATCATATGTTAAATCCCTATAAGATATAATAAATAAAAACCATACACAAAAATGCATGCGTAAAAAGGCACAAATAGAAAACCAGTCCATATTTTTCAACTTTAAAAGTCCATTACTATATATTTGGAGTATGTATGTTACATTTTTTTTATACAATTTTTTTTTTATTGAAATTGAAAATCTAAATTTAATCACAAATTTGGCATTTTTTGATTTTATGACCCATTAATAGCCTGTAAATGCATGACACTCCACAAAAAAATCAGATTATGATGCAAAAAGTGAACCACCCTACTTCGAAACCACTTAGTAGAGAATTTCAAGAGGAAAAGAAACCCAAAGGAAACTAGAGAAAAATGAAGTGCTTCAACTACAAATAATTGGGCCACATGGTAAAAGATTATCCCAAACCAATTAAAATAAGGCATGATTTACAAAAAGGTGACTTTCTTGCCAAGGCAAGTGTGGCCAAATTGGGGTCAAACTTAATCTTGCTTAAACGTCAAGTGGGAACTAACATGGTTTTATGTTTGTTAGATTTTAGAGTCACACATTCATTTGTAAAACCAAGTGTGGTTGACCAATTAGGATGGGCTATTATTAAGGTGGCAAAACCCATCAAGATGTATTTAACATAGGTGACATGAAATCGGCACTTGAAGTAGTGTTGGGGGTGATGTTAGAATGTGCTAGAGTCAAGTTTGAAAATAATTTCATGATATGCAAGTTGGATAACTTCAAGGCCATCTTAGTCAACATTTTTTTGGACACCTACAAAGTTGGCATTTGGGAGGTGACTTTTAGTTGAGAACCATAGTTAAGTTAGTTGATAAGTTGATTAAATTAGATGTTGAGTATAAAGTTAGTACAATTTAAGTAGGCAGTCACTTAGTCTCTTTGCAAGAATTGTAAGAGATTTCATTTTTCATTTTTATGCATGTAGATGAATTTGGTATTAAGTCAAAAGCCAAAGGGGTTAACCAATGGCCTATTCTATTTCCAACACATTTAATAAATTTTTGAATGTTTTAATAGACAAACTCCCCAACTAATTACCCCCTTATTGTGATGTTGATCACAAAATTGAAGTTGTGTTAAGGTCAACATCACCTTCTAAGGCTTCTTATAGACTCAATAAAAAACTTAGGGAACTTATGAATCAAATAAATGACTTAATGGAAAATATTACACTAAACCAATAAGTCACTTTATGGAGCTCTAGTTTTGTTTTTAGACAAAAAGGATGTTAAATTGCAAATGTGCATTGATTATTGTGTTTTGAACAAAATCACCATAAAGCAAATTTACCCTTTCACACCAAATTGATGACTTGTTTAATCATCTAAATGGGGTTTGTTACTTCAATCAAATGGACTTACAGTCAAGTTATTATCAAATTCACATTATGGATGTGGATGTTGAAAGATGGCAATGAGAACTAGGTATGGTTAATTTTCATGAATTTTTGGTCATATTGTTTGGGTTGTGTAGTGCACCTTTAGCTTTTACCACTTTCATGAAATCAATATTTCATTATAAGTTAAATGAACTTGTCATCATTTATATTGATGACATCTTATTTTATTTTAAATTGGTGGAAAAACATGTCTAACACTTGGAGTATGCCTTGCAAAAGTTCAAGATAATATGGCAAATTGAGAAAAAAATGAATTCACAAGGCTAGGTGGACTTTTTGATGTCATGTTTCAAGAAACTATGAAGCATGATCCAAATTAAGTCCAACCCATCAAAGAGTGCCAAAGCTTAACCACAACCAAAGGAATAAAACCTTTCCTTAGATTGGCCAACTTCAACAAAAAATTTATCAAAGATATTTCAGCATTAGTCAAACCATTCATGGGCTTCCACAAGGAATTGTCATTTGATTGGCAAAATGAACATACAAAGGTGTTTGAAAAGTTAAAGGAAAGATTCTTGTTGATTCATGTGATGGAGTTCCCAAATTTCTCCAATCCATTTAAAGTGCACACTAATGTAAGTGGATTTGCAATTGAAGGTGTGTTGATACAAGATGGGCATTTTATTGTCTTTGAAAACAAGTTGGCCAACTCATGTAATAAAGTTGTTTGTGGTTGTAAATTGATTTAAAACATGGCAACACTACTTAAGATTGTACAAGACAAAGATTTTTATGAACAATGTGTGGACTTGAGATATTTTGAAACATAACCAAGTTAAGCCACCATGAAATACTTGCATTGGCATGACAACACGGTGTTTAGTGACATAGGATTGATCCATAGCCAAATAAACACAATATTGTGCTTAATGCATTAAATTGAAATAAAGAATACCAAGGAAATATGCCTTGGGGGATCACCCAAACCCTAATTTGTGCCATGTTCATAAGTGAAAGTGATTTTGAACACAAAATGAGAGAGGGGCATTTGAATGACCACTTAACATAACACTATTTTGTTAAATTGTGCAACAAGAAGAAAATGAAAGGCATCACCTTCTTGGAAGGGTTATTTATGGGTCCATTCACAATTGGGGTACCAAAAAGGAGTGTCTAATTGAAAAAGGATTGCAAAGGACAACTTTGGATTTTTGTTTATCTTTCATTATTATAATTGTAATGGATTGTTGTATGCCAATAGATAAAATGATGTCTTTTTAAATTGAAAAAAATATTAAAAATAATTTGGATACTATGTTAATGTCATTTTGAGTCTTATAAACTAAATGAATCAAGTGTTTAAAGTACGTTTTAAAAAATAAAATCAAAAGGAAGGCATAAAATCATACATTGATTTCAAATTTTTGGGACAACAAAAACATGCCCCCTTCTATGAACGTACATGTTCATTAGATGAACTTGATGAAAAACCAAATCATTCAAAAATTTCAAAGTCTTAAAATTTTGAAAGAAAGGGCTACAAGGCAAAGGACTCATTTTTAAAACCATTTGATAGAAAAATTATGTTCAATGGGTTCAAAATGTCTAGCTTTAGATGCAAGTCACATGTGAAGGAAATAAACATGCAAAAAAACATGTTTGACTATCCATTGAAACTCATTTTGAGATTTTTTGGGATTTTTTTCATTTTTGGTATTAAAAAAAAATTCATACATAATTATGTATTATTGTGAAAAATCACCATTAACACATGAATTATCTTATATTGGACTATTCAATTTTTTTCACTTAAGTTTGTTTCATGTAAATGTTATTTATAAAAAGTAGTTCTAAAAAGTCATGAAGTCCTTTTTTCCTTTTTTGGTACCCCAACCATGAATGGACCCTTATATGGAAACAATCGTGTATTGGAAGGAAATTTATAAAAAAATCGAACAACAAATGCATGATGTGCCAATGGTAGGACACCATAGGGAAAGGACCATGAGGGCAACCTTAAGTAAAAACTTATATTGGCACAAAATGAAAGAAGTTGTAGAACACTATGTGTGCACTTGTGTGAAATGCCAAAGCACCAAGTCGATGAACAAGAAGAAATATGAGTTTTATGGGGCCCTAACTATTTTGACTAATTGATATGAAGGAGTTTCAATGGAATTTATGACATGCCTTTTTGAATTACAAGGAAAGACACCATCTTGGTGGTGGTAAATGGATTTTCCAAATTAGTCAAGTTTGAACCAACTAAAACCACAATATTGAACACAATAAAGTTGTTTATTGATATGTTGGTAAAGCACAAGGGCATGCCAAAGGTCATATTAAATGACCATGTTGGAAAATTCACATTGGAATTTTGGACTTTTGATTTTATGAAAAAGGTTGGAATCAAATTAAGTCAATGTCCAGCACAACTTTTCATTCACAAACAATGGCCAAAACTAAGGGAGTTAATGGGATATTAAATTAATATCTATGAAACTATGTGGGTGCCAATCATAAGGATTGGGAGAACCATTTGGGTTGAACAAAGTTCCATTATTTTGGATTTTAAAATTACCAAAGCTTTTACAAGTCCTTTCACAGATAAATATGCAAGGCCATACAAGATGTTTCACAAGTTGCATCCAAATGTTTACATTTTGTTGTTGCCAACAACATTTGTGGCACATTCCACCTTCCATGTGTCTAAGTTGAAGCTATTTCATGAAAACAAGAAAAATAAAAATAAGAAACATGCTTATCATTTGAGATTTGACATCATTGAACATAGGCTTGTGGGTGAAGTTGAATGTATCTAGGTGTAAAACAAACTAGACATTTGGGCAACTAATATTTTATAAAATGGAAAGCATACCATCTAAAGGAAACACATTGGGTGAAGTCAAGCCACTTAGACCATTTACTTGAGATGGTCAAAATGTTTGAGTTGGAAAGAGAACTTGAGGTGGAATAAACAAAACCCACAAAAAGAAAAAACTTGTGTCAAGGCTTAACTCCAACTAAGCGTTGTATAGGGACATCAACCTTCAAAAGTTATGGTAAAAACTTGAAAACTTTTAAACTTCATACTTGAAGCAAAGGTGCGCAAAGTCTATAGAAGTTGGAAGGTCAAATTGTGTAAGAAACTATTCCATGCAAGGATGAAATGGAAGGTCAAAATGAAACAATAACAACCAACAAAAATGGACTTTAAGAGGTGAACTATAAAGATAAATTCCTGAAGTGTTCGATTAAATGAAATTGAGGTAGTGCTGCATCCAAATTAAGTAGAATGCATTTAAATTGAAATCTAAGTTTATGGGAGCAAAAATTCTAGTGCATGAAGTTACAGCCCATGTCCTTTAAAGTAAAGTGGGTCTTAATTGTAAAAGTTTGATCCAACAGTATCTATTGCTTCATTTAACAACTATCTCCCAATGTTTGGTTGGGGTCATTGAAGTGAAACCTACACATGGATTCAAAAGAGAAAAAACTTCATGTAAATTGAGGAGCCCAAGAAGGGGAATGACATTGAAAAATATTGGAAGTCATCACCAATGATAATGCAAACTCACACAAGTGATGCTTAAGATTCCTTTCATGTTCAGACCAAAAGGACATAACACAAATAAAACCAAGATCAAGAAGTAGGTAACCCCAAAGCAACTTGTGGGAGGTGCATGTTGAATGGAGGCTTGTCATGATAGGGCAAAATGATAGGAACATCAAAAAAACATTGACCTCCATGAGGTGCAGCTGAATGACATGCCTTTCAACTTGTGTGGGATAGGTCTCACACCAAGACCACCATGAAGGGGCATTGTGGTGGCATGGGTGGTTAAAAGAAGGTGGCGGACCAGGGTTCAACTCCCCAATTCACCTTGTGGATTGAGTTGAAGGGTTCCAAAATTGAGATTTGAGACAAGTGAGGCTTGTCCTTGGAGAAATGAAAGTTTGTTCTTGGAGCAACATTGCGTTGTCTCAAGGCAACACCAAGTGTCACTTCAAATTACCCTTTGGGCCATTTTGGTGATGTTCAAGACACCTTGATGTTGTCTTGGGCCAGAGTGAATTAGCACCCACCAATGCACCAGTTGGCCGTTCTGTCCACTGGATGGGTTGCGTTTTTTCATTGGGCGCCGGATGGGGTTCATGACAGTCCATTTCTTTTTGCTGCTGAC
>Ga0116229_10000210_pt1 | contig 67117 bp, 64 predicted proteins | sample S1TSphgellanicum_3_FD_87313 | JGI IMG/M metagenome (GOLD analysis project Ga0116229, IMG submission 87313) | Host-associated microbial communities from peat moss isolated from Minnesota, USA - S1T2_Fc - Sphagnum magellanicum MG | ecosystem: Host-associated > Plants > Peat moss > Unclassified...
GAAGTGGCTCAACCAAGCCGTCTCTTTTTGGCTCCAACTCCTGCGCCGACTCCGCACGCCATCCCAATGCCCCGCGCTATGCCTCAGCACTTTTTAAGGAGCGACTAATTAAAGCACATGTTAAGGTAACTCAAATTTTTATTAATGCCTAGGCAGCAAAGCAGGCAATCGGTTGCTTTCCATCACAACATTATCTAATTTAAGACATGAGGATTGTTATACTTTCTCTCTTTTTCATCTCTACCCTTGCTGGTATCGCGCAAGCCCGGTTGGGAGAAACAGCCGATCAACTCGTCCAGCGCTACGGCCAGCCGCTGTCGGAAAATGACCAGAAGGGCCAAGGAGACAAGATCGCGCTGGCGGATGTTGTTTTCCAAAAAGGCGGCTTTCAAATTAAAGTGACGGTGATCGATGGAATTTCGGTGGCGGAAGCGTTTGAGAAAATAAATGGGCAGCCGTTGATGATTGGCGAGGTGCGAACCTTGCTGGCTGACAATTCCCAGGGACATGAATGGGAGGCTCCTCAAACCGTCGATGCAGGCAAATTATGGGTGAGAGATGATAACGCCACGGCCGTTGCGAACCAGGATGGAACTCGCCTGATTATCAAGTCGAGAGAACTGGTGGCCAGGGAAACGATGGCGAAGAGGCTCGAAACGCGGCCCAGCCTGGATGGATTCTAAAATTCTTCCACTAATCTAGAGTCCTTAAGATACTGTGCACACGCACACGAGGCTAGCCTCGACAACTTGTTGTCGAGGCGCCAAGACCGAAACTTCGGTCGAGGCACAAGAAGCAGCCTTCCATTTTTCGAAGATACTTCCGGCGGCTTCTTGTCGCCTTCGGCGACCCGGACAACTAGTTGTCCGGGCCACCCAAATCTGTGCGCGCTTTCTTAAAATGCTTTATAGCAACAGCAGGGCAGGCTTCTCGATCAGTTCGCGCAATTCCTTGAGATAAGCCGCGCCGACCGCTCCATCGACGACACGATGATCGCAGGAGAGCGTGATGCTCTGGCGATGACCGACCACGATTTCGTCGTTGGCGCCGACAACCGGCTTCTTCACGATATTACCCACGGCGAGAATCGCGGCCTGCGGCGGATTGATGATCGCGCTGAAGCGATCGATGCCGAGCATGCCGAGATTGGAGACGGTGAAAGTTCCGCCCTGGAATTCGTCCGGCTTGAGTTTGCCTTCCTTGGCTTTCGCGGCCAGGGCCTTGGCTTCGGCGCTGATTTGAATGAGCGATTTGTTCTGCGCTTCCTTGACGATCGGCGTGATGAGGCCCTCCGCAATCGCAACGGCAAACGAAAGCTGCACGTCGGCAAATTGGCGGATCGAGTCACCCTCGAAGGAGGCGTTGACGGCAGGGACGCGGCGCACGGCCTCGGCGGCAGCCTTGAGCACAAAGTCGTTCAGGCTGAGTTTGACCGGCGGAGTCAGCTTGCCGAGCGAGTCGTTAAGTTGCGCGCGCAACTCGAGCAGCGGCTTGGCGTCGACTTCGATCTCGAGGTAGAAATGGGGAATCGTGGTCTTGCTTTCCAGCAGGCGCTTGGCGATGACCGAGCGCATCGTGCTGAGCTTCGTGCTCCCTTCCTTCGCCACGGGGCCGCGCGCGTAAATCGAAGAACCGCCTCCACTCGGCGCATGGCCGTTGGCGGGAGCGTTGAGCACGTCAGCCTTGACGATCCGTCCGCCGGGGCCTGAGCCGGTCAACGCCGTGAGCGAGACTCCTTTTTCGGCCGCGACTTTTTTCGCCAGCGGAGAAGCTTTGATCCGGCCACCGGCGGGCGCGGCGACGGCGGTTGGCGCGGGAGATGCCGCGGCGGCGGGAGCTTTCGCTTCCTCCTTCTTCGTTTCAGGCGCGGCGGCAGCGGCTGGCGCAGCAGGAGCGGGAGCAGACGCGTCGATCGCTTCGTCCTTCGTGCCGATAATCCCAATGCGCGTTTGCACGGGCACCTTCGTCCCTTCCGCAACCAAAATCTTGCGCAGGATGCCCGAGTCGAATGCTTCGAGATCCATCGTCGCCTTGTCCGTCTCGACTTCGGCCAGCACGTCACCGGTCTTGACCGCGTCGCCCTCTTTCTTAAGCCATTTGACGAGTGTTCCCTCGGTCATGGAGGGGCTGAGCAGGGGCATGAGAATGTCTTTGGCCATATAAAGTATCAGGTGAGTTTTTCGCCGGGTTTCAGTTTGATAAGTTGCGTGTGTAGCTTGTAATGCGCCAGCTCTTTTTCGAGAGCTTCCGGCGTGCCAGGAGGCATTCCGTTCCAGGTGCCCCAATGGCCCGCGATGGCAAACTCGGGCTGGAGCAGGTTAAGCGCGTAAGCGGCCTGCTCCGCGCCCATGGTATAGAAGTCGCCGATGGGCAGGATGACGAGGTTCGGCTTGTAAAGATCGTGGACGATTTTCATATCCATGGTCACGGCAGTATCGCCCGTGTTGTAAATGGTGAAACCGTTGGCAAAGCGAAGCACGTAGCCGATGGGAAAACCGAGCGCGCGATGCACGCCATTTTCGGCAATGGAACTGGTGTGGACGGCGGCCACCATGGTGATGCGGACGTCCTTGACGTTGACTGTTCCGCCGGTGTTCATGCCGATGACCTGGTCCTCTTTTGCGCCATGGCTGTGCAGCCAGTTGCCAATTTCAAATTGCGCAATAACCTTGAGCGCCGGATCGTCCTTGAGCAAGGGCAGAGCGTCCTCGAAGTGGTCCTGGTGGGGATGCGTCACCAGCAGACTGTGATAAGCTCCCGGTGCCGTGACTTCCGCTCCGAGCGCCTTAGGAAAAGCCGGGTTATTGACCACAAACGGGTCGATGAGAAATTTCTGTCCGGCAGGTCCGACGATATCGAAGGTGGCGTGGCCGAGCCAGCGTACGCGAATTCCGTCCGGAAGATGCTTCTTGCTCATGGCAGTTACGCCAGGACTTCTTTGACCGCCGCGATGACCCGTTCCTCGTTGGGCAGAACCGCCTGTTCGAGCCCGTAATTGTAGGGCTGCGGCACATCGAGGGACGTGAGGCGATGGACAGGCGCGTCGAGGTCGTCGAAAAGTTCGCGCTGAATCTGGTAGGCGACTTGCGCGCCCCATCCGGCGAAGGGCTTGTTTTCCTCCACGATGAGAACGCGGTTGGTCTTGACCACGGAGGCGGCGATGGTGGCGAAATCGAGCGGCTTGACCGTGCGCAGGTCGACGATTTCCACCGAGATTCCGTCCTCTTCGAGCCTTTTCGCGGCGTTGAGCGCGCGATGCGTGGAACCGCTGTTGGAGACAATCGTCAGGTCGCTTCCCTCGCGGCGAACCTTGCACTTGCCGATTTCAACGAGAATATCGCCTTCGGGAACCTCGTCCTTGTAGCCGTAGAGCTTCTCGTTTTCGAGAAAGCAGACCGGGTTGTTGCTGCGGATCGCGCTCTTGAGCAATCCCTTCGCATCATCGGGAAACGACGGGGTGATGACGGTCAGGCCCGGGACATTCGCGTACCAGTTTTCGGGCACATGGGAATGGGTCGCGCCGACTTGAAGCCCGCCGCCGGAGGAACCGCGAAACACGACCGGGAAGGAAAATTGGCCGCCCGACATGTACCGGATCTGCGCCGCGTTGTTGACGATCTGGTCGTAGGCGACGAGGGAGAAACTCCACGTCATGAACTCAACCACGGGGCGCAGGCCGTACATGGCCGCGCCGATGGCCAGCCCGGAAAAACCGGTTTCGCTGATGGGCGTGTCGATGATCCGCTTCGGGCCGAATTTTTTCAGCAGGCCTTTGCTGACTTTGTACGCGCCGTCGTATTCGGCCACTTCCTCGCCCATGAGCATGACGCGATCATCGCGCTCCATTTCTTCGGAAAGGGCTTCGTTCAGGGCTTCGCGGTAGGTAATGGTGGGCATGGAGAATCCTGCGGGCGGCAGTAGTTTTTAAATGATGTGCTTCTATCAGCTTTGGCCGCGAAGATCGGGCCGAAACTCGGGAATTTGGTCTTCCGGCGCGAAGATATCTTCAAACACGGTTTCGAGCGGAGGCTCCGCGCTCTGGTCCGCGAAGTCATACGCAGCCTGCGCCTCGGCCAGGGTTTCTTCATCAAGCGCGTTCAGGCTTTCCTCCGTCGCGACTTTCTGTTCGAGCAGGCGGGCCTTGTAAAGCTCGATCGGATCGCTCTTGCGGCGCGCTTCGATTTCGTCCTTCGAGCGGTAGTTGCCGGGGTCGGACATCGAATGGCCAAAGTAACGGTAGGTGCGGATTTCCATCAGGGTCGGCTGGCTTTCGGTGCGGGCGAGCGAAACGGCCTCGAAGGTCTTGGCCCGGACATCGTCGACATCCATGCCGTTCGCCTGGATCGCCGCCATGTCGAAGGCACCGGCGCGTTTGGTGAGAGGATCACCGGCGGAGGAACGGGCGATGGTCGTGCCCATCGAGTACTCGTTGTTCTCGATGATATAGATGATCGGCAGCTTCCAAAGCGCCGCCAGGTTCATCGACTCATGCACCGCGCCCTGGTTGATCGCGCCGTCGCCCATGTAAGCCAGCGTCACGCGGTTCGTGCCGAGATATTTTTGCGCGTAGGCCAGCCCGGTGCCGAGCGGAATTTGTCCACCGACGATGCCGTGGCCGCCGTAGAAATGTTTCTTCGCATCGAAGAAATGCATCGAGCCGCCCTTGCCACGCGAGCAGCCGGTGATCTTGCCGAAAAGCTCCGCCATGCAGGCATTCGGATCGACGCCGCGAACGAGGGCGTGGGCGTGATCGCGATAAGCGGTGATGACCGCGTCGTCGTCATTGAGAACCGAAATGGTTCCAACCGCAACCGCCTCCTGGCCGTTATAAAGATGGCAAAAGCCCTTGATCTTGCCCTGCTGGAAGGCCTGCTTCGACTTCTCCTCAAAGTGGCGGATGAGGAGCATTTGGCGATAAAGCGCAATCTTTTGTTGGGGCTGCAATTCGGGAAGTCGGGACGTCGAGCTCGTTTTCGAGTTTTTAACGGCAGGGTCGGCAGCAGGCATATCGCGGAAATATGCCTAGGAGAACCGATTAGATCAAGCGGCTTCGTTCAAGAAAATGCAAAAAACGTCGTTTGCGAAAGGACCAAAATACCAACTTTACAAAATTACTAATTTATCCGCGACGGGAGGCAAAGGAAACTAATACACTTCGCTGCTGCGGCTGTGCCTCCATGGGGCCATTGGCCTTGTTTTAGCGCTTTGGTCTGGAGGGACGACCGGGCGCGCAAGCCTGGCGGTGTCCGTCCAATTTGGGTGAGAGCCGCTTTTCCTCGTACATCTCGAAATTCCGAGGTACTAATCTGCATCATGTACAAGTTTTTTGCCGCGCTTTCCCTTGGACTTTCCCTGGCCGTCACCGGTTGTTCCGGCGCCAACGGGCTTACGGTGGGAACCGACCCGGATGCAGGACCCAACGGCAGCTATTCGGGCTCGACCCTGAACAGCCCCGTCGCGGACCAAAATCCTCATCCCGGTGGCGATTCTTCTTATCCCGCCTCGGTTTCGGATCAAGGCGTCACCCCGCCGCCGCCCGACAAGAGCGACGGACGGTGAGTCTCAAAAAACGCGATCACCGCTGTTTCAATCCTGAAAGGATTGAAGAACCTCTCTTTTTCATGATGTGTTTTTAACGAGGAAAATACGTCTAGTTCTCCTGCGGCGCGCCTGACTTGGCGAAGTCGTCCAGTGTCGTTTTCACGATCTCGAATTCCGATTCGAGCCGCTCGACAAATTCGGAGGCCAGGGTGAAATCACCGCTTTTGCCTGCGCCCTGAAGGCTGGAGCAAAGATTTTGCATCCGTTCGGCGCCAAAATTCTGGCAGGCGCGGCCCAACTGCATTGCCGCGATGCTGATGCCCTGCACATGACGGCGCTCGATGTCGTCGCGTAGTTGCTGCAGGGCCTGCGGCGTCTCTTCCGAGAAAATCTCGACCAGTTCGCGCACCGCTTCCGAGCCGGAGCCGGTCATTTCGCCGAAGCGGGAGAGCACGGTGAAATCGACGACCTGGCCGATGTTTTCCGAGGAACGGGTCAACTCGGCTTCCAGCGCCTCGATCCGCACCGGCTTGCTCAGGTAGCCATCCATGCCGGAGTCGAAGCAGTTCTTGCGGTCGGAATCCATGGCGTTTGCGGTCATCGCGATGATCCACGGGCGTCGCGCGCCGGTGTACTTCTTGCGGATCTGTCTCGTCGCCTCGAGCCCGTCCATGTCGGGCATCTGCACGTCCATGAAAATGACATCGTACTTTTGCCGTTCGAGCGCCTCGAGCACTTCCACGCCGTTGTGGACGACGTCGGGACGATAACCCATCTGGCTGAGAATCCGCGTGGCAACTTTTTGATTGATGATGTTGTCTTCCGCCAGGAGGAGGCGCAACGGGCGGCGCGAGCCGAAACCGGTATCGATCCGGCCGGTCGAGCGCAAGAGCTTGTTGGTGACTTTGCCGCCCTTCAGCGACGTGGCCAGGATGCCGTGCAATTGCTGAAAATGGACCGGCTTCGCCAACGCCGCGACGAACCCCGGTGGGAGATTCGATCCATAGGCGGCCTGCTGCTGAAGGGAACAGAGCAGGATGCACGGCGCGCTGGCCGCTCCCCGCTGACGCCGGATGTCCTGGACCAAATCCTTGCCCGACATGTCGGACAGCTCATCCTCGATGACGGCTCCGTGAAAGGTTTGGCCTGCGCGTAATTTCTGCATCACCTCGGCACCGGTTGCCACCGAGAGGGTCGACATCCCCCAGCCGAGCACGAGGGATTCCAGCATGCCGCGAACCCCGGAATGCTGCGCGGCGATGATGAGCGTTTTGCCCTTGAGAATCGGATTAACCACCAGCGGTTTCGGCGGAAGCGCCTCTTTCAGCGGGATGGCCACGTGGAAAACGGAACCTTTGCCCTCCTCGCTTTCGACCCAAATATTGCCGCCCATCAACTCGGTCAATTTGCGGCTGATCGCCAGCCCGAGGCCGGTGCCGCCGAACTTGCGGGTGGTGGAGGAATCGACCTGCGAGAAAGACTGGAAAAGACGGTCGATTTTATCCGCAGGGATGCCGATGCCGGTATCGAAGACGGAGAAGAGGACGAAATGATCGCCGCCCTCATTTTCGGCCTTGGAGACGTTGATGCTGACGTCGCCCTTGGCGGTAAACCGGACCGCGTTGGCGAGAAGGTTGACGAGGATTTGCCGCAGGCGCGTGACGTCTCCACTAAACCCGGGCGGCATTTCCGGCGAGATTTGCCAGAATAATTCGACGCCCTTTTCTCCTGCCTGCAACGCCACGCAATCGATGGCCTCCTCGACCAGCACGGGCAGGTCGAAGGGATGGTTCTCCAACTCCAGTTTGCCCGCCTCGATTTTCGAGAAGTCGAGGATTTCGCTGATGATCGTCAGCAGGGTGTCGGCGGCGCCGCGAATGGTTTGCGAATAATCGCGTTGCTCCGAGGTGAGATTCGTTCCGAGAAGCAGCCCGGTCATGCCCACGATGGCGTTCATCGGCGTGCGGATTTCGTGGCTCATGTTGGCCAGAAATTCCGACTTGGCGCGGTTGGCGCTTTCCGCCGCGTCCTTTGCTGTGATCAGCTCCTCCTGGATCTGTTTGCGCTCCGTGATGTCCTCGCAAATTCCGCGATAGCCGACCAGCGTCTTGCCATCGCTGGCGAACATCGGGGCTCCCCTCGCCGACAACCAGATGATGCTTCCCGTTTTGGTCTTGGACCGGAATTCGAGATCGCTGAAACGCTGCCCCTTTTGCGCGGCGTAATAGAACTTGGCCGTGGCGATGACGGCATCCTCATCCACCAGCCCCTCGAAGAATCCGCGCCGGCGCATCTCGTCCGCGCTGTAACCGATAACTTCCTGCACGCGCTCCGAGATAAAGAGGGTCTGGCCCTCCAGCGTCGTTTCCCAGACATACTTGCCCGGAATATCGACTACCTCTCGGAACCGGGCTTCGCTCAGCCGGAGCTTCTCCTCGGTCTGCTGCTGGATCTTGTAGGCGGAGGCAAGTTCGCCGTGATTGAGTTCGATTTGGGCGATGAGCGAGAGATCGCGCAAAACCGCCAGGTCCTCCGCGCTGGGCATGCGCGGCTGCTGATCCAGCGCGCAAAGCGTTCCCACCAGGCTTCCATCCACTGCCGCCACCGGGTTGCCGAAATAAAAACGGAAGAACGGCTTGCCGACCACGGAGGGATGATTCGCAAAACGCGGGTCGAGCTTGGCATCCGGGACGATGAGCTGCTTGTTTTCCTGAATCGTGACTTCGCTGAAGCTGCCGTGGCGAGCCAGCTCCGTCAGCTCCATGCCGTAGTGGGACTTGAAAAAGAGCCGGTCCTTGTCGACCAAAACCAGGATGACCGTGGGTACGTTCAGAATGCGTGCCGTCAGGCGCGTGATCCGGTCGAATCTCTCCTCCGGCGGAGTATCGAGCAAATTCAGGGCCCGCAAGGCTTCGAGGCGTTGGGCCTCGGTTACGGGAGCAGGAGCGTCGGGCATGGCTTAAATTTCTAAATGCAAAATAGCGAATGAAATCACTTTCGCCACTACTAACACTATCGGCTAATACCCTTAAGCAACTCAAGCCATTATTACTCGCAAAGCAGTTTTAAGCGACGGCTAATGGTATTCGCCAATCCGCATTTCCAGTATTTGCGTTCCGCGAAGCCATCCTGAAAGATGGCCTCTGCGAAAGTCCTTTCCATCGGTTTTGCAAGCCGGAGGCTTGCGAGCAAATTAGCCGGTGGTAAGACCTCGAAGAGGTCGCCACCACCGGTATACTTCCTCTTTCAGTCCGACCCCGGAAGGGTGTCGTAGCGGGCTGTGATCCCTCCGGGATCAGGATTCGATTTTGCTGTTCCGGTGGTATCGCCCGCAGCGGGCTCAACCACCGGCTACTTCGCTGACAAGCCTCCGGCTTGTTGGAGCATAGCGTCCTCACCCAAAAATCGGTATTGCACCGCCGAGCCAGTTCCTGAAAAGTCGGGGTATGTCTCTTTCTTCTCCTATCGGTATCATCGGTGGCAGCGGTCTCTACCAGCTTGCGGCGTTCACCGCGCAAAAAGAAGTCCGGCTGGAAACGCCGTTCGGCTCTCCTTCCGACGCTTACATCCAAGGAAAACTCGCCGGGCATGAGGTCGTCTTTCTTCCCCGCCACGCGCGCGGGCACAAGCTCCTGCCGAGTGAAATTCCGCATCGGGCCAATATCCATGGGTTCAAGCAGCTCGGCGTGAACTGGATCATCAGCATCAGCGCGGTCGGCTCGCTCCAGCACGATTATGCGCCCGGCGATGTCGTCCTGCCCGACCAGTTCTTCGACCGCACCAAGGGACGCGCGGCGGATACGTTCTTCGGCGAAGGGATTGTTGCGCACGTGGCGTTTGGCGATCCGATCAGCACCGAATTGCAGGAAGTTCTTTTTGAGGCGGGAAAAGCTGCCGGGGCGAAAATGCACAAAGGCGGGACCTACGTGAACATGGAAGGTCCGCAATTCTCGACCCGGGCGGAATCGGAGACGTACCGCAGCGCCGGCTACGCGATTGTCGGCATGACGAACCTCGTCGAAGCCAAGCTGGCCCGCGAAGCGCAGATCGCGTACGCCACCTGCGCCATGGTGACCGATTACGATTGCTGGCATCCCGATCACGACCACGTGACGGTCGAGATGGTGATTCAATGGCTGACGAAAAACACCGCCACGGCGCAGGCGATCCTGCTCGAAGCCGTCCCGCGCGTCGCCAAGCTGACCCACGCCAAGGCCCACGAGGCGCTGAAATACGCGATCCTGACGCATAAGGAGCATTGGCCCGAAGCGACGGCGAAGAAGCTCGCGCTGATTTTAGGATAAGCTGGAGGTTCGGACTCCGTCCCGACCCTGATTTTTTTGCACAGAGGACTGCAGATGAAACGACAGAGGGGGAGGCTGTATGATTTTATGGAGTGGCAACGACAGGCGTGCCCGCCAGTCATTCACTTTTATGTCTGGGTCAAGAAAACGTTCGACCTGAGCGCGAGCACCAAGCCAGCAAACACAGTCCCCCCAAGAACAAGGCCCAAACGGGTGGCTCGGGAACAATCGTGGTCGTAACAGTGTAGGAAGTGACCTCTGCATATACGGTCGAAGGAGTCCCGTAGGTTGGACTTTCTTCCAATTCCATGTTCCTTGACCAATCAAAATCTTCCAATGGATATTGTTCGATACTCACAGCAGGCAGTGTAGTACTAAACAGGCTTATTAAGCCTAATCCGTTAGCAAAGCCATTATTGGACGGATAAGAGGATTCAAAGACGTATCCGGCGTAAAATATAGACCCTGCAATGTTACCACTGCTCGGAATAGAACCACTGTCGCCAATATCATAATTGTTACTGATAGGCTCACTAAGTGAGTAATCGCCGATAATAAGTGAACCTGAGCCAGAGTCGCTAACATAGTCGGTATTGAAGATTCCGAATTCAGGAGTCGTCGTTGCAATATCGATCGCGAAGTCAAAGAAAACGGGATTACCCACTTGTACGGATGAGTCGAATGGCACTTCTCCTTGCGTCACGCTCGTGACTGTTCCAGCGGCTGAAACATCAATGATCTCATCCGGAGCAGGCAATTCTGGCTCAATTGTCTGCGCTTGTGCAGAAAACAGCATTGGAAGTGACATAACGGCAGCGGCGGAGAGCCTGCTGAAGATATTGAAGATGCGATCCCGAAGTTTCACGACGCTGACACTAGATGTTAAGCCAAGCGGCGCAAACTATTTCTCGTCACTTTATTGTGGCAGAGGAACTTCCGTTTTACTAATCCCGATCTTGTCGAGTTGTTAGTAGTTAAAAAGTGAAACGGATATTTAGCTCCGAGTGACCCTCCATAAAATTTTTTGCCTTTTACTGTCTTCTCCTCTGCCTTCCCCTCTGCAGTCCGCCACACGTGTGTGCTGTGCGAAACTTCAGTTCTTCAGTAAGAGATCGCGCGAGGCCGCGTAATCGGCGGGCAAGGGCGCTTCGAGGGGGAGGGGCTTGCCGGTCAGCGGATGGGCGATCTCGATGCGCGCGGCGTGGAGCATCTGGCGCGCGGGATAAAAATCGTTGATGAGGGTGCGCTTGCCATAAAGCGTGTCGCCCCAGATCGGATGGCCGAGATGCGAGAGATGGACGCGAATCTGGTGCGTACGGCCCGTATGGAGAAGACACTCCACCTCCGCGCCGAGCTTGCTTTGTTTCAGCACGCGATAATCGGTCCAGGCGGCGCGGCCTTTCTCCGGGTTTTTCGGCACATGCATCTTCTTGCGATGCACCGCATGCCTTCCGATGGCACCCCGAAGTTCGCCCGACGCGCGCCGAAAAACGCCCCAGCAGAGCGCGCGATAAGTCTTCTTCACCTCCCGCGCCGCAAACGCCGCCGCCAGCCGCTCGTGCACCTCGTCGGTCTTGGCGACCAGCATCAGCCCGCTCGTGTCCTTGTCGAGCCGGTGCACGATGCCGAGCCTCTCCTGACCACCGCGCCCCGCCAGTTGCGCGCCGCAATGATGAATCAGCGCATTGACCAGCGTGCCCGACCAATGCCCCACCGCCGGATGCACCACCAGGCCCGGCTGTTTGTTCAGCGCAATCAGCGCGTCATCCTCGTAGATAATATCGAGCGGAATCGCCTCGCCGACCGGTTCGTCGCACATCGGCACAACCGGAGCCGCCTCAATCGTCACGGTATCTCCTGCCCTCAACCGGTAGCTCGATTGGGCTTTCGCCGACGCCGGTTCCAGCTTTACCAGCCCCCGTTTGAGCAGCGACTGCGCCTGTGTGCGCGAGCGTTCCAGCACGGCGGCAAGGCAGACATCAAGCCGCTGGCCCACAAAAGGGCGCACGTCTTCCACGCTGATCGACCGGCTGCCTTGCAAAGAGTTCATACTTTCAATAATTGCAATTTGAACCCAATCGTGGCACTTTGCGCCAATGGAAAATCCGGTCGCCGAGAAAATGGTGACGACCACTTGCGCGAAGTGCGGAAACCTGATCGACGTCACGGGCCTCGATCCGGGCGACGGCATTACCTGTCCCTACTGCGCAAACGAGTTCGCCATCACGCGCTTGTTTGGCAATTTTCTGCTCGAACGGCAACTCGGCGCGGGCGGCATGGGCTCGGTTTATCTCGGAAAGGATATCACCCTTAATCGCGTCGTGGCCGTCAAAGTCCTGAAACCCGAGCTGGTGAGCGACCAGAAGTTCATGGCCACTTTTCTGCGTGAAGCCGAAATCACCGCCTCACTCAATCACCCCAATATCGTTCAGGTCTATGCCTTCGGCCAGCACGAGGGCGTCTATTATATGGTGGTCGAGTATATTTCCGGCGGTTCGCTCGACGATAAGATCGCCGATCGCGGCCAGATCACCGAGCTGGAGGGAATCGAAATCGGCATCGCCGTGGCGCGCGGGCTCGAATGCGCGCTGAATCGCGGCGGCCTGATTCACCGCGACATCAAGCCGGGCAATATTCTTTTCAACGCGAACAACACGCCCAAGGTCGTCGATTTCGGCCTTTCACTATCGTTCGATACCACGGACCACTTTGACGGTGAAATCTGGGGCACGCCCTACTACGTCGCGCCCGAAAAGCTGGAGCGCGAGCAGGAGACTTTCCAGAGCGATCTCTACAGCCTTGGCGCGACGCTCTTCCACGCGATGTCAGGCCGGCCGCCTTACGAGGGAGATGATCCCAATGCCGTCGCGATGATGCACCTCAGCGGCACCGTCATTTCCCTGAAAGCCTTCGCGCCCGATATTTCCGACCAGACCGCCTACGCGGTGAGCAAGGCCATGGCGCGGTATCCGGAGGACCGCTACGAATCCTACGCGGCCTTCATCGAGCAGCTCGAGGACGCCAAGCGCCGCATCACCGATCCGAATTTCCGCGAAAAGCAGAACAAGGAAGTCGAGGTCCTGGGCACGTCAGACTCCGCCAAATACAAGATGTGGCTGATCATCGGCATGGTCGCGATCGTCATCATCGTGGCCGGTCTCCTCATTTGGAAAGGCCCGTCGCTTCTCAATATGCAACAGAACAGCGCAACCTCCGCCGACATGAACGATTATACCCCGACATCACAGCAGCATCCTTCCAACCACTAATAGCGGGATTTCTGCCCTGCGGAGCAGGGAAAGCAACGCCCTTAGCTTCCGTTGTCGCCGATGGCTTCCACGGGACAGCCTTCCATCGCTTCCTTGCAAAGCTTCTCTTCTTCAGGAGTCGTGGGTTGCTTGTAAACATAGGAGTAGCCGCCATCATCATTGCGGCCAAAATTACTCGGGGCGGTCTCGCGGCAAAGATCGCAGTCGATACACTGGTTATCGACATAGTACTTGCCTGCGAGGTTTTCGGAATAGCGGTTAGCGACGTCAGCCATAATCTTTAGGAACATCAAGCATATACCACGCGGAAATTGGCGCAATAGTTTTCCTGTTTTTTTTACGCGCATTGCCCCATTTTGAAATGAGCGACAAAATTCCATCCCCCTCATTTATGCCCAAACGCGCCCTCCTCTCCGTTTCCGATAAAACCGGCCTCGTCGATTTCGCCAAGAGCCTTGCCTCCGCCGGTTACGAACTCATTTCCACCGGCGGCACCGCCAAGGCCCTCCGCGATGCCGGCCTGACCGTGGCCGACATCTCCGATGTCACCGGTTTTCCCGAAATGCTCGACGGCCGCGTCAAGACGCTTCACCCCAAAGTCCACGGGGGACTTCTCTTTCTGCGCGACAGTGCCGAGCACAAGGCCCAGGCCGCCAAGCACGGCATCGAGCCGATCGACCTCGTCGTCGTCAATCTTTACCCGTTCGAGCAGACCATCGCCAAGCCGGGCGTCACGCTGGAACATGCCATCGAAAACATCGACATCGGCGGACCTTCCATGCTGCGCAGCGCGGCGAAAAATTATCGCAGCGTCACCGTCATCACCGATCCCGCCGATTACGCCTTCGTGGCCGGTGAAATCTCCGCGCACGGCGACACCACGCTCGACACGCGTGAACGGCTTGCCGCAAAAGTCTTCCGCACCACCGGCTATTACGACGCGCTCATCGCTGATTACCTGACCAAGCGCCTGCCCGGACCGGAAGCCTTCCCCGAAACCTTTGCGCTCCCGCTGCGCCGCGCGCAGGCGTTGCGTTACGGCGAAAATCCGCACCAGGCCGGCGCGCTTTACGGCCAGTTCCCGCGCCTTTTCCAGCAGCTCCACGGCAAGGAACTTTCCTACAACAACCTCATCGACATCAACGCCGCCGTGCGCCTCATCCGCGAGTTCATCGGGGGAAATCCCACCGTCGCGATCCTCAAGCACACCAACCCGTGCGGCCTCGGCAGCGGCGCGACCCTCGCCGAGGCCTGGGACAAAGCCTACGCCACCGACCGCCAGGCGCCCTTCGGCGGCATCATCGTCGTCAACCGCCCGCTCGATCTCGCCGTGGCGCAACTCATCTCGGAAATCTTCAGCGAAGTCATCATCGCGCCCTCCTTCAACGAAGACGCGCTCGCGCTCCTCTCGAAAAAGAAAAATCTGCGCCTGATGGTGAACAGCGAAATTTCCGCGCCCGCGCCAAGCCTCGAAATCCGCTCCACCGTGGGCGATTCGTTCCTGATCCAGCGCGGCGATGCCGACACCGTCTCCACCGCCGATTGGAAAGTCGTCACCAAGCGCGCGCCCACCGATGCCGAACGCGACGCGCTCCTCTTCGGCTGGCGCGTGGTCAAGCACGTCAAGTCCAACGCCATCGTTTACGCAGCGCACGACCGCACGCTCGGCATCGGCGCCGGGCAAATGTCGCGCATCGATTCCTCCCGCATCGCGATCTGGAAAGCCTCCGAAGCCAAGCTTAGCCTCACCGGCAGCATCGTCGCCAGCGACGCCTTCTTCCCCTTCCCCGACGGCCTCATCGCCGCGGCTGAAGCCGGAGCCACCGCCGCGATCCAACCCGGTGGCAGCGTGAAGGACCCACAAGTCATCGCCGCCGCCGACGAGCGCGGGCTCGCCATGATTTTCACCGGCCAAAGGCATTTCCGGCATTAATTCAATTTCGGCGCGGAGAACGTGATCCCGTTTTGATGATGGATGGCGCCTGAAATTTTTCCATCCGCGCCGCGAACAAACTCGACGCTTGCCGGAACGATCTTCCAGTAAAATTCGTGGTCTGACTTCGGAAAAATGGGAAACTCAGGCTGGCCGGTAAGCTGCGCGAAAAGCTGATCGCCCCGACGCGTGACCGTCAGCACGGCCTGCGGCCCGTATTGATATTGGCCGACAATGGCATCGAGCGCTGCCGTCGACACAACCGGCGCGTCCGCGGCCGAAAGCTTCGGCGCCAAAAAGCTCGTTCCGTTTTGCGTATGAATCACGCCGGTAACCGCCCCGGTTTTATCGCGCTGAAAGGCCATGCTCGCCGCGGCGACCTTGAAGAAAAACGTGTCGGGCCCCGATGGAAAAATCTCGAACCGATTCTGCCCCGTCAGTTGCGCGAAGATATGGCCGTTCTCCACCGTGACCTCCTGGATTCCGCTCTTGTAATCGTAGCGGCCCACGTAATCCGGATAAGTCGCGGGATTAACCGTGGGATCGATCTTCGGCGCTGCCGCCGCCATGTCCGGCTCGAGGAACGCGCGGGCGGCCACGGGTACGATTTGCTCGGGACTCGTCCCCCTCACCGCCGGCATTGAATTGCTCAGCGCCACGACCGTCACTTTTTCCCCGGGAAGCCACATGACTTCGCTGAGGTAGCCGTTGACTCCGCCGTTATGCCCCATCGCGGGAAGCCAGTCGATGCTGGTGTGGTACATACCCATCCCGTATTGAAGAGTCAGCGTCTCCTTTTTCGTCACCGTGGCCACCGTCGTCATCTCTTGCAGACTTGTCGGCGACAAGACCCGACCGCCGTGCAGCGCCTCCGTCCAGCGCCAGAGATCGCCGACCGTTGAGTAAAGCTCACCCGCTCCACCGGCCCAACTCATGTCCCAATCAAGCGCCGGCACGACCTGCTTTCCATCGAAGGAATATCCCTTCGCGCCATGATCCGGCGGCGTCGCATTCTGCCAGACGCCGGTGTCGTGCAGGCCAAGCGGACCGAAAAATTGCTTTTGCAGGTAGTCGCCATATGACATCCCGGAAACCTTTTCCACGATCTGGCCCAGCAGGACATAATTGGTGTTGCTGTAACTGAACTGCTCGCCCGGCGGAAAATCGGGCGGGTCATCCTGAAACCAGGCCACGAGGTCCGACGGCTTAATCGGCTGCGTCACGCGAGCCAGGAAATCGGGATGGGCCGTGTAATTGTGCAGCCCCGACGTGTGGTTGAGCATCTGGTGCAACGTGATTTTATCCCCGCCCGGATAACCCGGAAAATATTTGTCGAGCGTATCCTCGATTGAAAGCTTGCCCTGCTCCTGGAGGGTGAGAATCGCGGCGGCGGTGAATTGCTTCGTCACCGATCCGATGCGGAAACGCGTTTCCGGCGTCGCCGGAATTTTATTTTCCCGATCGGCGAACCCGTAGCCATGCGCGAACAGGATTTTCCCGTCACGAGCCACCAGAACGACCACGCTTGGGCCGTCAGGGGCAACGCGCGCGGACAGTGTCGCTTCGAGGGCTGCCGCCTCGGGCGGATCGTCAGCATGGAGCCCACAAATCATGGCCCCAAGAATACCCAGCGCTAACGCAAAAACAAAACCTCGGCGGCGCATGGAGATAAGGATTGGGAAGGAAACTGCCGCTGACAAGCGCGTTCCTTGGCATTTGACGGCTTTTTTTTCGTTGACACGACAACCCAATGTGTATTACTGTAGTAGTACACCGTGTATTTCCTGAATCCCAGCAGCGGCGTCCCGCTCTATGTGCAGCTCCAGCAGCAACTCCAGCAGCGTATCCTCGCCGGGCAGTTCAACCACGGCGACCAACTCCCCTCCGTGCGCGACTTTTCCGCGGAACTCGGCATCAATCCCCTCACCATCGCCAAGGTATATCAAATTCTCGAACGCGAGGGCTTCGTCGAAACCCGCCGCGGCCTCGGCACCTACGTCTCCCATCAATCTCCCGCGCTCAAGATCGAGGCGCGCCGCCGCCAGATCGGCCCCGCCCTCGACCAGCTCGTTGCTGAAGCCATGCATTTGGGCCTCGGTGAAAAGGAAATCCAGGCCCTCCTCTCCGACAAATTTCGCCAGTTCAAACCCAAAACCGTGAAGCCCAACCCTCATGAATGACGCCCCCATAATCGTGCAGAACGTCACCCGTTCCTTCGAAGGCCCGCCTGTCGTCAAGGACCTCAGCTTCGCCGTCAAACCCGGCAGCATCTACGGCTTCCTCGGGCGAAATGGCTCCGGCAAAACCACCACGTTGCGGATGCTGGCCGGCCTGATCAAACCGCACGCAGGCGAAGTCCGCATCATGGGCAACGACCCTTTCACCATCGGCGCGAACGAAAGGCAATGGCTCGGCTATATGTCCGAGAAGGCCGTAATTCCTGCCTATATCAAGGTGGGCAGCGTGCTCAAACTCGGGCGGGATCTTTATCAAACCTGGGATTCCGCGCTGGCCGAGGCGATGCTGGCCAAGTACGACCTGTCGCCGAGAAAACGCTTCATGGCTCTCTCCCAGGGCAACCAGAGATTGCTCGGCTTCATCATGGCCATCGCGCCGCGACCTAAAGTGCTGCTACTCGACGAACCGGCCGCGAATCTTGACGTGGTAGCCCGGCGCGAAATTCTCGACGACATTCTCGAACTCATCCGCGACTGCGGCTGCACCGTCCTTTTGTCCACCCACATCCTCAGTGACGTGGAGCGGGTGGCCGACGAAATCGGCATTCTCGCCAAGGGAAATCTCCGCGTGAGTGAGCCGCTCGATTCGCTCAAGGATTCGATCCGGCAAGTGCGCTTCTTCGGCTTCAAGAACGGCGCGCCCAACGGCGATATCCCGGAAAGCTTTCGCACCGTTCGCGGCAAGGACGAGTTGACCCTGACCCTGCGCACGAGTTCCCTCACCACCCCGGAAACCCTGGCCCAGCGCTGGTCCTGCCAGCAGGAAACCCGCGCCCTCAGCCTCGAAGACATCTTTGTCGAACTCTCCCGCAGCTAAGGACACCGCATGAACAAACCGAAACAATTTTGGACGCTGCTTAAGTTTCTCACCACGATCAATCCGACAATCTGGATAATGCCGCTGGCCTTTGGAGTGCCTTTCTACCTGCCTCTCTTAACCAGCTCGATCTCTAAAACCTATCATCCCGGTTTTATGGATCTTTTCATGAATCAGAACCTGTTTTTTGTCGTGATGTTCGGTTCCATCGTTCTTGCTCCGGAACGGTTTCAATTTGGAGCATCAACTTTGACCGCCAGCTATTCCGGAACTGAATTTATCCTGACGCGCGCCATCGACCGCCCCGTGTTATATCGGGCCAAGGCGGCTGCTTTATATTTTCTCGTCTTGTTGCTTCCCTGCCTTGCCATCGCGACCGCGCTCAATAACCCGGACCTCATCGTCAGCGAGTACTCCAAAACGGTGCAGCAGGAATGCCTTGCCCAGGTTTCCGGTAGCGTTCTTCTGCCCGCGCCCAAGAACCGCCAGCCCTCGCTCATTTCCATTCCGCGCGGCAACATCCTGGTGGCGGAGTGGCAGCTTGGGGTTTATTTGATCACAGCCCTTTTGCTTCAGGTTCTCATTCTGATTCTGTACCCGTTCAAATACGCCCGGTTCGCGTTCTGGGCGCTCTTTTTTGGGCTCATCTTCATCCCGGTGCTCTACGATATCTACGGCCCAAGCAACTTCTCAACGAATGCACATCTCTTCTTTGCCTTTGCCGCGCATCAAGTGCTTTTCTGGATTATTTTCGCAGCTGCCTTTGTCCTCGCCCAGCTCTGGTGCGAACGCCGTTTTGACCGATTGGAACAGTAAGTCGCCCTATCTTCGAAACACCGTAATGAGCACTTGGAAACAATTTTGGGTCCTCTTCAAATTTCAAGCGATGTGGAATCGCAAGCTGTGGTGCATTCCTGCGGTGATGATTCCGCTACATTTATTCCAGATACTTGATCTGTTTCTCCCCAACACAACGTCCCCCTTACAGACGGAAATCTCCAACTGGTATATCGGCTTCCTTCCCTCCTTGGTTTTAAGTTCAGGACGTTTTCGCGCAGTCCGTTCCTGGGTTGGAATGCCCATCGAATTCCTCGTCTCCCGCGCTATCGACCGTCGCATTCTCTACCGCTCCATGGTCACCTTGTTCTACCTAGCGGTCTTAATCGTTCCCGTGAGCATCTTTCTCTTTTCTAAAAACCTTGATGCACGGGTCTACATCTATGCTGGAGAGTCTCCCGAACCATGTCTCAGCCACGTCGCAGGCAGCTCGCTCTTACCCCCTCCCAAACACTCCTTTGGTCAGCAATTGATTTTGATCCCAAACGGCACTCGCTTGTTCGCCCAATGGCGGCTCTGGTTCTTTCTGGTCGCCATGTCCATTTTGCAGTTCTTTGTACTCCTGCAATTCAAGCCCTTCGACCTAAGCCGGCACTTACCCGGCTATGAGCATTTTCTCTTCGGCCTGCTGTGGAGACTTCTATTTACCGCAGTTGCTCTCTTCGGCGGACTGGTCATGATCGTCGTTTTCCTGCTCGTCTTTTCCGGCCTGCCTTTATTCTATGCCTTCGCCGCGCATCAGACCGTGTTTTGGCTTCTCACCGTGCCTGCCCTAATCCTGGGCCAGTTTTGCTGCGAACGCCTCTTCGCCCGGTTGGAACAATAATCCTGTAAATCTCGTTAATCCTGTCCAAAATGCTCTCCCATGCCCATTATCTTCGGCCTTGATCCCTCGCTGCGCAGCACGGGCTACGGCATCATCCAGGTCGAAGGCCGCACAACGCGGGCGCTGACGTATGGCGTCATCAAGAATTCCGACAAGATTGTTCCGTCGCGCTGCCTCGTCGCGATCCATCAGCAGGTCACCGATCTGCTGCAGCAATACAAACCCGATTCTGCGGCGGTGGAGGGCATCATCTATCTCCAGAATTACCAGACGGCGATCACGCTTGGCTCCGCGCGCGGGGCGGCGCTGCTGGCGCTGGCCGAGGCGGGATTGCCGATCTACGAGTACGCACCGCGAAGAGTAAAATCCGCCGCGACAGGCCGGGGCGGCGCGCAAAAGGGCCAGGTCGGTTTCATGATTCGCGCCATGCTGGGCCTGACGGAAAATCCGCCGCCAGATGCCGCCGATGCGCTGGCGCTGGCGCTCACCCATGCGCAGAATACGGGGATTCGCGGCCAGCCGAAGGAGATTTAGAACCCTACTTTTGCGTCCGCGATTCCAGAGGAAGGCCGAGCACGAACGTCGTCCCCGCGCCCTGGACACTGAAGCATTCAATCGTGCCGGAAAGCGTCTCAGCCAGACGCTTGGCGATGGCGAGACCAAGACCGGTAGAGGATTCGCCGCCGGTTGGGCGGGCGGAGAGTCGACTGTATTTTTGGAACAGCTTTTTCTGGTCTTCCTCGCTGATACCCTGCCCCTCGTCGCGCACCAGCACCCTGGCATATGCATTTTCCTTGCCGACATCAATGTGAACCGTCCCCTCGAGCGGTGAGTATTTCACCGCATTGGAAATCAGATTATCCAGGATTTGTATAACCGCCGCACGATCGGTTTGAGCAATAAGCTCACCTGATACGCTCACGCGAATGGCAATTTTCTTCCGGTTCGCTGACTGGCCATTTTGTTCCACGACCTGCTGGACCAAGGCGTTCAGGTCACAGCGCTCGATTTTCGAAGCGAACCGCCCTTCCTCGATTGCGTTCACGTCCAAAAGGTCTTTAATCAGGTTGTTCATGCGCTCGGCGGCTTTGACGATCTGATCCGCCATGGGTAAAATGAGCTTATTGTCGCGCGTGATTTTTAAGAGATCGCCGCTGTTCATGATGACTGACAGCGGATTTTTAAGATCGTGCGCCGCGATGCCGAGGAATTCATTCTTCTCGTGGTTAAGGTAGACCAATCGCTCATTGGAGGCGGCCAGTTTTGCCAACGCTTCCTCCAGTTGGGCATGGGCGCGAGCGCGACCGTTTTCAAAAATCAGCCCAAGGATGATCATGAAAGCAACCAAGCCGAGGTAACCGGCCGCTGAAACGACCGATTCCCACTTGGGATCGTAGGTAACGGCCAGCTTGACGCCGGCCAGGTCCAGACCCACCACCAGGCCGATGGCCGCAACGGAAATCCCCGCCCACATCGTGGCCGCTCGCGTCCCCAAAAGAAGCAAGGCGCAAAGCGGGACGTTTGCCAGCCATGCGATGGCATGTCCATGCGCGCCGCCCTCGACAAAGCAAAGCCCAAAAAAGCCCAGAACCAGCACGAAGGAGAAGAAATGGCCGGCCGGTTCGATCGATTTTCGCCAACGCATCAGCGCCGGAGTTACAGCAACCCCCGCTGTGCACAGCAAGATGATGCTCGCCCCCCATCGATGGCCGATGAGCAGGTAAAATACCGCGTAAATTAATCCAAAAATGGAGCCCAGGACGCCGAAGCGTGTGATGAGCCGGGCCCGGCGCGCGTCTTCCGGATCAGCCAACAGTTCTTGCGGAATTTGCGCATCGATCAGTGCGAGCAAGCCAACGAATCCGCGCCCGGGCTCCCTGGCCGGAACGGTCCTGTCCGGTTCTTTGGGAGCATGCCATCCTTGCATGCTTTTTTGCCCCAGTTCAGACAATGCAATCGTTTTCATCAATCAAAGCGCATGTTAGCTATCTTAACACTTAGCTTCGTTTAGCTTTTGGTCAAACGGGAGTTGGACTTCCGATAGTTGACCAAAAACCTAGTAGGCTCTACCAGCTTATCGGCTCGCCGAGAAAATTCCTTACCTCGCTGAAGAATTTGTCCTCGGCCTGGACGGCCCTTTCACGGAACCGCGCTTCGGCGCACGACGCTGCGGCGGCGGGTTATGCTTGATCTGCGAACGCGTTTTTTCTCGCGATTCAGTGGTTCGGCCGCGCATGACAAAGCGGAGCGGGCAACCACGCAGCTCGAACGATTCGCGGATTTGCAGGTCGAGATAGCGCTCGTAGGCGGGCGTCAACAAGGCGGGACTGTTCACGAAAAGCTGCAGCGTGGGGATTTCCCGCGCACCTTCCTTCGCGGCCTGCTGCGCCGCATAGAGGACCTTGAACCGGCGGCCATTCACCAGCGGCGGGGCGTATTTCTCGATGGCCCGGCTGATCACGCGGTTGAGCGGCCCGGTCTGGAAACGGAAGCTGCGGTTCTTCGCAATCGTCGCGCAAGTCTTGAGCAGGCCGTCGATGCGCTCGCCCGATTTCGCGCTGAGGAAAAGCACCGGCGCGTAGGAGAGAAAGAACATGTCCTGCTTCACCTGGTCGTAATACTCCCGCTCCTTCGCCCGGGTGGCGTCGCCTTGTTCCCGCGCGAGGTCCCATTTGTTCACCACGATCATGCACGGCGCATGGGCGTCCTGGATCAGCCCGGCAATCTTTTTGTCCTGCATCGTCACACCCGTCGAAGCGTCGATGACCAGGATGCAAACATCGGCGCGGTTGATCGCGTGCGCGGTGCGGCCCGTCATCGCGCGTTCGAGCGCGTCGTGCATCCGGCGCTCCTGGCGCATGCCCGCCGTGTCGATGAAAAGAAACGGCTCGCCCTTCCACGTGTAGGCGATGTCGACGGCGTCCCGGGTCGTGCCGGCGACTTCGCTGACAATGGCGCGCGGCTCGGCGACCAGCGCGTTGATGAGCGATGACTTGCCGACATTGGGACGACCGACGATGGCGAGTCGGGTCGCACGCGCGGGACGAACCGCCGGCTCCTCGATCTCCGCCGGCTTGCCCCAGTCCGCGACCAAGGCATCGCGCAATTCATCGAGCCCGCGCCGGTGTGCCGCCGAGACGGGAAAGACCCCCTTGAAGCCGAGGCGTTGAAACTCCCCGTCGAGATTCGCCTGCTTGTCGCCATCGACCTTATTCGCGGCGACGAACACCGGGCAATGGCTCTTGCGCAAAAGACGCGCCACGCTCTGGTCCAACGGCGTCAGGCCTTCCCGCGCATCGACCACAAAGATAATTTCCGTGGCCGCAGCCAGGGCGAGATCGACCTCACGCGCAATGGCATCACCGAAGCCTTCGCGGTCCTCGACGCCGATTCCACCCGTGTCGATCAGCGTCAGCCGGTGCTTGTCCCAGCGGGCGGTCGTCACCATGCGGTCGCGGGTGGTGCCGGGACGGTCGAAGACGAGCGAAATATCGCGCCCGGCCAGGCAGTTAAAGAGAGCCGACTTGCCGACGTTCGGGCGTCCCACAATCGCAACGGTATGTTCCATAATTCTTTCCTTTATTTGATCGATTGCGCGCCGGTATGCCCACTGCTGGTGAGGAGGTTGAGTCCCTGTCGCACGTAAATCACGGTGCAAATCAGGGCAAATCCGGCTCCCAACGCGCAGAGCGACACGATGGCCACGTCCCCCAGCTTGAAGAGTACCGCACCAATCGCCAACAGTGTAAAAAATGTGCTGGCCTTACCGGTCCAGTGAGGCCGGATATCCATCGGCACCTGAAAATGCCTCAGGACGCAATAGCCGCCGAGCAGGAGCGCGTCGCGGCTGATGATGATCGCCGGAAACCAGATCGGGAACGGGCGCAGGTGGCCGAGCGGGATCAGGCTCAGCGTGACGAGCGCCGCAAAGAGCAGGAGCTTGTCGGCAATCGGATCGAGCAGGGCCCCGAGCGCGCTGCCTTGGTTCCAATGGCGGGCGAGATAGCCATCGACCGCATCGGATATGGAGGCGAGCATGAAGACGCCAATGGCCGCGTAGCGCCACGCTTCCACCCGGTGATCGCTGTCGTTGTAGGTGATGATAAACGTCACGAAGACCGGGACCAGGATGAGACGGAGAATCGTGATGCGTGTGGCCCAAGTCATGGAATACCGAAAAGAAGGGTAGAGATTATCCCGGCCGGTTGAAACTTTATTTAGACAATGGAGGGTCAGACTCCTGTCCAGATCATCCATGAAACGATCTTGGCATAACTATTCGATTGAACTAAGGTTTTTTAACTAGATCACCCGATGAGCTTCGTCCCAGCCAACTTAAGCAAAGCGTTCACGGTGCCTTTTGTGAGCAGGGCTCTTCCATTCAATCAGACATGGAACAAGTACTTGATCTACTACCTTCCTTTGTGGCTCTGGCCCGCTTTGTTCCTGATGACCCCTGAGAAGTGGGACTCCGTCATCCAGATATGCTTCATCATACCTCTGTTGTTAGCAGGACTACCATACAGCAGACACAAAGTTCCCCATGCTCACGTCATGTTCTGGGGGTTTTTAGTAACATTCAGCGTGCTCATCGCGTCCATGTTTATCGCCAAGTATCTCCACGTTCATTACGGCTTGTTGAACGACAAATTCGTTCATTAGATTTTGCCTCGTTCCCCTGCGCAACTTGGAAATAAGGAGACAAAATCAGGGTCAGGACAGGAGTCTAACCCTCCAGACAAAAGGAAACCGTCGCATGAGCATCCTCATGCGACGGCAACCCTAACCCAATTAACGAGAGCTTAACCCTTGATTTCGATCCGACGCGGCTTGACCGCTTCCGCCTTGGGCAGCGTCAGCTTCAGAACGCCCTGGGTCAGCTCGGCCTTGATCGCCTCGCGATTCACGCGGTGATCGATTTCCAGCACGAGCCGGTAGTCGGCGTTTGGCGTCTCGCGGTAGACCGCGATCCATCCGGCGGGCGGAGTCCAGGTCCGGCGGGCGAAGACGGTCAGGTTTTCGCCGTCGACGTGGGTTTCCAAGGCCGTGCGATCGACTCCCGGCACAAAGGCCGTGATGGTAAATGCGTCCGCCGATTCCTCCACGTTGTACCGCGGCACAATGGCCCGGCGCGGCGCGGTTTCAGTCGAAGCTTGAGGTTCTTTCTTGGTAAGCGTGTTCATGATGGTTCCTTTCTTTTGAGCCGGAGGGTTATTTCACCTCGATGGCGATTTGTTTGGGTTTCACTTCCTCGCGCTTCGGCAGCGTCACGGCCAGCACGCCGTTTTCATAAGCGGCCTGGATTTTCTCCAGCTCCAGGTTCTCGGGTAGCGAGATGGAGCGGCTGACGCGGCGTTCCTGCGTGGCGGTGCCGGTTGCCTTATCCTTTGCCGGGGACTTGGCTTCCGTCTTCTGATGACCAGTGATGGTCAGGATGCCATCCGCCACCTCGGCGCTGATGTCTTCCTTGCGGAAGCCGGGCAGCTCGGCGCGTACGGTGAAGGCGTCTTTATCCTGGTAGAGATCGACCGGGAATTCGCCCTGCCAATCGCCGAAGAAGCCGTCGCGTTGCAGCGAGCTTAACGCCGGAAAGGCCACGTCAAAGAGACGGTCCATTTCATCGCGGAGGCCGGGATAACTGGATGCGGGACTGAATAAGGGTGATGTTTGATAACGTATGAGTTTCATAGATTAATCCTTTCTTTCCTGTTGAACTCGCATAAGGCATGCCTGGAATCGATAATAAACTAAGGCATTCAATACAAGCATCTTGCAGCAGATCAAGCAAAGCTTGATTAGAGCCATAATGACACGTCGCCGCGCTCAACCAAAACACAATAGAGTCAATATGACTCTATTCTGGGTTCGCTGTCGAATCATAATCGTCCACGGCCAACCACAGACTCAAATAACCATGCGGCTTTTTCACGACCAGCTCCGCATGGGGCAGCAGCTTGATCTCGTCAATGCCCAAAAAACCGGACTCCTTGGTTGCAACAGGAACAGACCGGCCATCGGAAGTGTGATAGTAAAACGTATGGCCGTCCCTGCCAATGACGACTTGAGGAAAAGCGAAGGTAAAGCTGTCGTATTGCCTCGGATTATCGTCGTCGACATAAGGATCGTTGGTAAAATCAAGCAGCACGGCCAGATGCCGGTCGCGGCCCCGCTCAACCCAGACGCGGCTCTGCTCGCTCCCGTAAGCAAAGGTCTGCTCGTGATTCGGGCTGGCTATTGACCAGAAGTGACGGGCATCGGCGCGGGCGCCAGGAGCTACAAGAAAAAGCGAGCAAACCAGCGCGAGGATGATTGAGGCAAAAAACGAACTCTTCACGCCTCAATTTAATGCAGGATAGAATTAATATCCACCGGTCGCGTCGAGTCGGGATCGGAGTTGTCCGGCGGCGGATGCATCGCGGGATCGTCCGGGCTGATGGCTTCGAGAATAACGGTAATCAAGCCCCGGGGGTGAAGGATTCGGACGCGGGCGTTGGGCAGCACTTCGATGGTTTTGATGAAGAGAGTCTTCTTGTAATGCGCGATGGGGATGACCTCGCCTTTGTCGGTCGTGGCGGTGAAAACGCCCTTGGCTTCGTCAAGGCTTATTCCCGGCAATCGGAACTCGTGGGTGTCGTCGTTTTGGGTGTTCGAGTCTTGATTTTCATCAACGAAAGTCACGATCGCCTTGAGCATCTTCCGGTTTTTATCCCAAACCAGGGCGTGAGTTTTGAGGGTGCCAAAAGCGTAGGTCGTTCCCTGATCCGGGCTGGTAATCGAAATGGGCGGCCCATCGTCCTGCGCCAGGACGAAGCTCGAAGTCAAGAGAGCTAATGCGAGCGCGAGATAAAAGGAGCCGCGAGACATGACGGCAGCATAGGGATTTCCTCGCTGAAAGACAAAATTATCCGTGTCATGGCAGCTATGGTGGACTAATTTGTGGAATGGAATCTGTCCGTGTCCGTTTCGCACCCTCCCCCACCGGGATGTTTCACATTGGCAGCGCCCGCACGGCGCTCTTTAACTGGCTTTACGCCCGCCACACCGGCGGCACTTTCATCCTCCGCATCGAGGACACCGACGCCGCGCGCAACAAGCCCGAGTACGTCGAAGTGATTTTTCATGCGCTGAATTGGCTCGGCCTGAATTGGGATGAAGGTCCGCAACCGGGCGGCGCGGTCAAGGGCGACAAGGGGCCTTATTTCCAAAGCCAGCGCGCGGCGATTTATAAGGGCTACGTCGACCGGTTGTTGTCGGAGGGCAAGGCCTACGAATCGGATGGCGCCGTCAAATTCCGCACGCCGAAGACGCCGATCACCGTGCCCGACCTGATCTGCGGCAACATCCAGTTCGACCGCACGAACGAACCTGATCTGGTCATCCAGCGCAAGGACGGCTCGCCCGTTTTCCATCTCGTCAACGTCGTCGATGACATCGAGATGGCCGTGACGCATGTAATCCGCGGCGAGGACCATCTTTCCAACACGCAGAAGCACCTCGCGCTGATTGAGGCCATCGGCGCGAAGCCGCCCCAGTATGCGCACATCCCGCTGATCCTGAATCCGAACGGCTCCAAGATGAGCAAGCGCGACGCCGGTTCCTCCATCGCGGAGTACGAGGAGCAAGGTTACCTGCCCGCCGCGGTGCGCAATTATCTGTGCCTGCTCGGCTGGTCGCCGAAGGACAATCGCGAGGTCTTTCCGATTGAGGAAGTCATCGAAAAATTCGACCTGCCGCAGATTGGCCGGGCCAACGCTCGCTTCGACATCGACAAACTTTTCTGGATCAACGGCGAGTACATGCGCGCCGTGTCGATTGAGGCGCTGGAGCCGCTGGCGCTCTCCATCCTGAAAAAAAACGGCGCCATTTCGGAGCTCTACGATCCCGCCTACTTCCGCGCCGCGCTCGCCATCGTGAAGGAGAAAATCAAGCTGGGGCGCGAGTTGCCCGAGTGGATGGCCTACTTCTTCACGGAAGACTTTCCCTTCGACGAGCAGGCGACGAAAAAGGTTTTCACCCCGGAAGGCATGGCGAACATCGCCAAGTTACGCGAGCGGCTGGCCACGCCCGACGATAAGAGCTTCACGGCGGCAGCTCTCGAAACCGAGTTCAAGACGCTCGCCGCGGCCACGGGCCAGAAAGTCGGCGCGCTGATTCACCCGGCTCGGCTGGCCGTGTCTGGACGCCCGGTTGGTCCGAGCCTCTATCATCTGCTCGAGGTCCTGGGCAAGACACGCGTGCTGAGCCGGCTCGATCGCGCCGCGAGTAAATTTGGCCTAACCAATTAAAAGCTTCGTCTTTATTCTCAACTCATGGACGACAGTCCTCTTTTCCAAACGGCAGTCCCGCCCAGCGAGCCACCAGCCAGGCGCGTGGTTCAGGTCGACTTGCGGCCCTTGACGACGAGTGAGTTGATCGATCGTGGATTCGCGCTTTACCGCGCCCACTTCGCCGGATTTCTGCTCCTGGCCCTCCTTTGTCAAAGCGCGCCGCTGCTCAGCCAAATCCTGGCCACGGCCTGCAAATTAAACCCGACGCAAAGCGAGTTGCTGGAAAATCCATCCACTTTTTTTATCAAGACGGGCGTACTGACCACCATCGCGTTCCTGGCGCAAATCATCGTTTTTTGCTTCGAGTTGGTGATCACGTTCTACATCGCGGACGCCTATCTCGGAAAAATTCCCTCGGTGAAGAAAAGCCTGCGGCAATTCATGAGCTGCGCCGCGGCGTCGATCTGGACCTGCCTCCTCAACCGAATCCTGATCGGCGTCACCTTCCTGTTTCCCGTGCTCGCCATCGCGGCGATCTATTTTTATCTCCTTTTTTATCCTCCCATCGCTTTTTTGGACCTTCTCCTGGTCGGAAGCGCGGGCTTTGTTTTGCTCATCGCCTCGATCGCGCCGGTGCTGGTGGTTTTCATGCGGCTGATGCTCACCGTTCCCGCCCTGGCGCTGGAAAAAACTTCCGGATGGAAGGCCATCAAGCGGTCGAACGCGCTCGTTCGCTACGATCCGGGGTTGGGCATCTTCTATTGGGGCGAGATGCGGCTGAGCTTTCTGCTGCTGCCCCTCTTCATCATCGAACTGCTCATCCTTTCGCTCACCTCGCTGCCGTTGACCCTGCACCAGATCGGCGAAGTGATGCGGCACGGCTCCAGCGGGCAAATCACCGCCCCACCCGATTCGGTCATGATCCTCAGCCAGATTCTGACCTTCCTGGCCGGTTCGCTGATTCTCCCGCTCTACTCAATCGCCACCACGTTGTTCTATTACGATATCCGCATCCGGCGGGAGGGATTCGATCTCGAATTCATGAACGGGCAATTGGAGGATCGCACGTGAAATGGTTCGCGCTAGTTTTCCTATTGGCCGCAATGACTTCGCTTCGCGCGGACGATGACGCGGCCAACCCGCCTCCTCCGCGTGCCGCAACGCCAATCACCGCCCCGGCGCAGGTGGCCGCCCACTTTCGCGAGGTGCTGGCCCGGCCTGAGTTTCAAGAGATCGCCGAGCCCTCCGTCGATTCCCGCGTTGAGGACTGGCTCTCCCAGTGGTTCAAGCGCCTGGGGGCCAGGTTTGGCGACTTCAAATACGCCAACCGCATGCCCGCATTTGAGTCCCTCTTAATGACCCTCCTCGTGGCGTTTTCGATTGCGCTCCTTCTCTACATCATGGTGCGGCTCACCCGTCGCCGGGCGGGGATGGAGGACGAACCGGTCGAGGGGTCTTCCGCGCAAATGACGTTTCGACCGCCGGAATTTTACGACGAGGAAATCCAGCATGCCATCCAGGCCGGCGACTGGCATGCCGCCTGGCAGGCGGCGTGGCGTCAATTTCTCTCCCGCCTGGAACACTGCAATCTGGTCGATGCCGATCGCAGCCGCACGAACCGCGAATACCTGACCCAACTCCGGAGAAAATCGCTGCCCGCCTCCGCGCTCGCTCTGCTTAACGGCATGGTCGATGGCTATGACCGGTTCATCTATGGGCGCAAAGTAATCGGCGAAGGCGACTGGAACACTTTCCATCAGCAGATCGATGAAGCCGCGCTTTTGCTGCACCTCGATGAGAAAATCACCCGCGATCCGGCGACCCGGAGCTGCTCATGAAAAATCGGAATGTCGTCTACATCCGGGTGCTCCTGGTCGTGCTCGCCATCGTTGTTCTGCTGGCTTTCAGCAATCGCTCGCCGGAACGCACCGCGCACGACACCTGGCTTCCGTCGAGCTTCAATCCCGTCGGCGCCGGGAACATGGCTTTTTTCCAAACGCTACAGGAGCTCAATTGGCCGGTCGAACGCTGGCGCGAACCGCTTAGCCGGTTGTCGACTTACGGTACGGGCAATGTTCTCATTATCACGCGCTCCAAACTCGGAGCCCGGGTCAATTTCTCCGACCAGGAGATCGATCTGCTCGATAATTGGGTGCAGAAAGGCAATACGCTTTTGCTTCTCGGTGCGCTGGACGAATGGGACGACACGCGTTCGTTCCTCGAACAAATCGGTTTCAAGGTGGGCGAGAAGAATGTCTCCGTGACCAGCTTCCTGCAGCCCTTCGAGCGCGACACCGACCAGATGGCGGATGCGGAACCTGTCCTCGGCGCCAAACAAACCGGCACGTTGATTCTGCCGCGCACCGAGCCGCTCTCCATCGCCTATCCTCCCAACGCAAAAGTCCTGTGGCAGGACCATAATGAGCCCTATATCGTCGACGTTCCGCGTGGCGCCGGGCATGTCATCTGCGGCGCGTCCGACCGGCTGCTGAGCAACACGTTTCTGACCAGGGGCGACAACCTCGCGATCGTCCTGCAATTGCTGACGCCGGGCGGGCAAACGCCGCATCATGTTTTCTTTGAGGAAAGTCACCACGGCTATTCCGCCATCTATGCCATCGTCCGGCTCCTCGGCCATCCGGGCTTTCGTTTCGCCGGCATGCTGGCGCTTCTCGGAGCGCTCGCATTTCTGGGAACTTCGCTCGTCCGTTTCGGGCCGGTGATTCCGCTTCAGCGGGAAACGGGGCGCTCAACGCTCGAATTTGTCGACTCGATCGCTGATCTCTATCTGCGGGCCGACCTGCGCAACGACACGATCAAGTATCTTTTCGTCGAGACCCACCACCGCGTGTTGAACCGGCTCAATCTTCCTCCCACGGCGACGCATGAGCTCATCGCCGCGCGCCTGCAACAGGCCCACCCGCATCTGCCCAAATGGAAAAAACTGGCGCAGCGCTTTGATTCCCGTGATTATATGGATGGCCTGCCTCCGTCGGGATGGCTCCGCGTGGCCAGGGACATCATCGAAATCAAATCCGCCATGGCATGAATAAACTGAATTGAGACATGAGGGACATGAAGACTGATGAAGTGGAGTTTGAATAGGATTAACGAGACTCAAATGATTTTTAAACGGTACTCTCCCTCATTCAGCCAACCCTCTTCATCATATTAATCCCATTAAAAAATTCCCATGTCTTCCTTCAAGTCCTTCATGTTCCTCCTGTCAAAATTCCGTTAATTCCGTCAAAAATCTCCCTTTTGTAACATGAATTCCACTCTCGCAATTCGCGCCGCGGAAATCCGGCAGGAAATCAAAAAAGTCATCGTCGGCCAGGAAACGCTGGTGGAAAAGACGCTGATCGCCCTGCTCGCCGGTGGCCACGTCATTCTCGAAGGCGTGCCGGGCCTCGCCAAGACGCTTTTCGCCCGCGCGCTGGCCGCCAGCCTCCATGTCAGTTTCAAGCGCATCCAGTTCACGCCCGACCTGATGCCATCCGACCTCATCGGTACGAATGTTTTTCAGCCTGACACGCACACCTTTAAATTTCTGCCCGGCCCGATTTTTTGCGACATCCTGCTGGCGGACGAAATCAATCGCACGCCGCCCAAAACCCAGTCGGCCCTGCTCGAAGCGATGGAAGAACACCAGGCGACGGTCGATGGGATTTCGCGGACGTTGCCCGAACATTTCTTCGTCATCGCGACGCAAAACCCGATCGAGTACGAGGGCACGTTTCCCCTGCCCGAAGCGCAGACCGACCGCTTTCTCTTTAAGATCAAGGTCGATTACCCCACGCCCGCCGACGAGCTGACGCTGCTGCAGAGCAGTCCCTTTTCCGGCAAGGTCGAGGACATCATCCAGCCACGGGCGACCTCGGCCGACTTCGCCGTCATCCGGCAGGAGATCGAAGCGATAACAATCGAACCGGGCATCTAGAATTACACGCTCAGCCTGCTGTCGGCTTCACGGCAAAGTCCGCAACTGGCGCTCGGAGCCAGTCCGCGTGCAGGCCGGGCGTGGATCCGTGCAGCGCGGGTGCTCGCTTCGCTGCGCGAGCGCGCGTTCGTCACACCGGATGATATCAAGGAGCTGGCTTACCCGATCCTGCGCCATCGCCTCGTCCGCAAGGCGGAAACGGAAATCGAGGGCACCACGGTGGAGCAGGTCATCGACCAGCTTCTCGCCTCGGTTGAAGTGCCGAGGTAATCCGTCATCCTGAGCTTGTCGAAGGATCAGTTCCCCTCGTTCCCAAATTTCATTTGGGAACGCCTCCTGTACGTCGCGAAATTTTATTTCGCGCTAGCATTCTGTTCTCTCTTTGAGATCGGCAATAAAATTACCTCGGCAAGTGCGTTCCCAAGTGAAACTTGGGAACGAGGGAACAATCTGCTCTTTCTCGCAACCTCTTTGCGTTCTTTGTGTTCTTTTGTGGCCAATTAGTCGATCATTCCACCGGCAGTTCCGTCAGCCAATGCAGGATGCCTTTCTGCGCGTGGAGCCGGTTTTCCGCCTGGTCGAAAATCTCCTGCTGACGCTCCTCGAAAATCTTTTCCGTGATTTCCTGTTCGCGATAGGCGGGCAGGCAGTGCTGCACCAGCGCGTGCTTCTTCGCCAGCGCGAGCAGGTCGTGATTCATCTGATAGCCGCGAAACGCCGCCTGACGCTGCGCTTTTTCCTCTTCCAAGCCCATCGAGACCCAGACATCGGTGTAGAGCACGTCAGCGTCGCGGGCAGCTTCCTTCACGTCGTGGCTTTGCGTAACGAATCTGTTGGTGACATCGCTCAGGTAGCCTTCCGGGCCAGCCAAGGCCAGTTGGAATTTCAACGCTTCCGCCGCGTAGACCCATGACCGCGCGACGTTGCAGGCGCAGTCGCCAATGAAGGCAATCTTTCGGCCCGTGATCGGCCCGAGCTTTTCCTCGATGGTCTGAATGTCGGCCAAAATCTGGCACGGATGCTCGTCGTCGGTCAGCGCGTTGATCGTCGGGATTTTCGAATAGTGCGCGAACTCCTCGACATCTGCCTGCGCGTAGGTGCGGATGATCGCTCCCTGCACCATGCGACCCAAAACGCGCGCCGTGTCCTTGACCGGCTCGCCGCGGCCGAGCTGCATGTCATTGGCATTAAGAAAAAGCGAGTTGCCGCCCAATTCGTGGATCGCCACCTCGAACGAGACTCGCGTGCGCGTCGACGATTTATTGAAGATAAGCGCCCAGGTCTGACCGGCCAGCGGACGCCACGAGATCGATTTGCGCTCCGCCTTGTAACGCGCGGCCAGCGTGAGAATCTCGCGGATGGTTTTCTCCTCCATGCCTTTCAGGCCGAGAAAATGACGAAGGGGCGTGCTCATGATTCAAGTTGAGTTTGCTCTGCTGAAATCCTCATTTTTTGACAGGAAGACATGAAATCATGAAATACAGGAAACGAAGACTAGAAGCCTCTGATGCCTTCTTCATGTATTTTCTGTTTTCATGTTTTCCTGTTAAAAATCTTTTCATAAGCAAGTCAGGTTCTTTCTATTTACTTGCGGCGATTTCCGTGCCAATACCGGCGTCCGTAAAAAGTTCCAGCAGCAGGGAGTGCGCTTTCTTGCCGTCCAGGAAATGGACTTTGGACACGCCACCGGCCAGCGCTTCCAGGGCGGAGTCGACTTTGGGGATCATGCCGCTGGCGATCACGCCTTCTTCTTTCAAGGTTTGAATCTGGGCCGGTGTCAGCGTGGAGATGAGCGACGCCTCATCCTTCGGATCGCGCCGCACGCCGTTGACGTCGGATAGATAAATGATCTTGTGCGCCTTCAACGCCTGCGCGATTTTTGCCGCCGCGATATCGGCGTTGATGTTGTAAACCTGGCCATCGCGTCCGCGCCCCAACGGCGAAATAATCGGGACGATTTCCGCATCGATGAGCTTCTGCACCCGGGAGACGTCGGTCGCCGTGATCTCGCCGATAAATCCCATGTCGACCTTGGCGCCCGCCGCGTCGACCCGCGGCGCGGCTTTTTCCGCCGTGAGGATTTCCTTGCCGGATAGGATTTCCGCCCTGCCGCCGAATTCCCGGACTTTGTCCGCCAGCGACGGGCTGATCACTTCCGTCAGGACGCGGTCGATGATCTTGATCGACGCCTCGTCGGTAATCCGAAAACCATCGACAAATTTCGCGGTCAGATTTTCCTGCCGCATGGCCGCGGTGATGGCCTTGCCGCCGCCGTGCACGACAACAGGATTGATGCCCACCGCCTCGAGGAAAACGATGTCGCGCATGACGCTCTCGACCAGGTCGGGATTTTCCATCGCGGCGCCGCCGTACTTGACCACGACCGTGCGCCCGCGAAATTGCTGAAAGTAGGGGAGCGCTTCAAGGAGCGCATCGGCCTTCGTGTTTCTCATCATTCGCCTTTGTTGATCCGGACGTACTCTTCGGTGAGATCCGTCGTAAGAATACTATACTCGCCTGTGCCGGAGTGCAGGTGAATCGTGATGGTAAATTTTGATTTATTCACAAGCTTGCGCAGCTTGACCACCGGCGTCTTGCTCGGCTGGCCGTTGACCACGGCGAGCAGTCCGTCGTAAAAAATTTCGACCATCTCCTCGCGTACCCGCGCGCCGCTGTAGCCCAGCGCGGCCATGATGCGGCCCCAATTCGGGTCGCCTCCGGTCCAGGAGGTCTTGATCAGCTCCGATTTTGCCACCGCCAGCGCGACCAGCTTCGCCTCCTGGGCATTGGCCGCACCCTTGACCACGACATCGACCACGCGGGTGATGCCCTCGCCGTCCTCGACAATCATGCGCGCCAATTTCCGCATGACATGGATCAGCGTCTTTTTGAATAATCCGAATTGCGGGTGGTAACTCTTGAGCAGGTTGGTGCCCGACAGCCCATTGGCCAGCACGATAACGGTATCGTTCGTGGAAGTGTCGCCGTCGACGGAAATGCGGTTGAACGAGTGCTCCACCGCTTCGTCGACGCAAGCCTTCAGCGCGGCCTTGTCGATGCTCGCGTCCGTGGTAACCACGCAAAGCATGGTCGCCATGTTGGGATGGATCATCCCCGCGCCCTTGGCCATGCCGCCGATCGTCACCTTGCGTCCATCCACTTTAAAGCGCATGGCAAATTCCTTGCGGCGCGTATCGGTGGTCATGATCGCCTTGGCCGCTTCCACACCGTTGTCATGTCCGAGTTTCGCGACCGCTTTCTCAATGCCCTTGCGCACCTGCGGCATCGGCAGTCGATTGCCGATCCGGCCCGTGGAACACACCAGCCATTCGCGCGGTTTTGTTTCCGACTTCTTCGCCGCGTGCTCGACCATCTCCTTGGCATCGGCGATGCCGCCCACGCCCGTGCAGGCATTGGCGCAACCGGCGTTGATCACCACGCCGCGCATTTTTCCATTGCGCAGATGCTTCATCGAGACCTTGACCGGCGCGGCCTTGACCAGGTTGGTGGTAAACGTCGCCGCCGCTTCCGCCGGAACATCCGAGATAACCAGCGCCATGTCCTTCTCGCCCCGCGGCTTGATTCCGCAGGCTACGCCGGCGGCCTGGAATCCCTGCGCGGAGGTGACGCCACCTCCCTTGATCGTCTTGGCTTCCATAGATTTCATGGCGTTCATGTCAGGCCCAGCGTTTCCTGCAACCCCGACGCCAGATTGGCCGCCTGAATTGCCTGTGAAGCATTGCCTTTGCCAAGATTGTCCAGCGAGGAAAAGAGAAGAAGGCGATTGGTGCGGCTGTCGACCCGCGCCGCGATTTGGATGCGATTGGAATTCGCCACCTGCCGCGCCTCCGGCAGAGCGGGAGCGGGGAGCAGTTCCACAAAAGGCTCCTCACCATACGCTTCCCAAAGCACCTGTTCCACATCGGCATCCGTCGAGGGCTTAACCAGCTTCGCCGTGATCGTCGAAAGCATTCCGCGATGAATCGGAATAAGATGGGGCACGAAAGTGACCGTGACCTGTTTCCCGGCGGCCAGTGAAAGCTCCTGTTCAATTTCGCCCAGATGCCGGTGCTTGGGCACGCCATAACTGTACATGTTGTCGTTGACCTCGCCGAAGAGGAGTCGCATTTCCAGTTTGCGACCCGCGCCGGAGACGCCGCTCAGAGAAGTGATGACGATTGATTCAGGCTCAATCCATCCCGCGCGTAGGAAAGGAACGAGCGGCAGGATGATACTGGTGGGAAAACAGCCCGGGGCCGCAATCAACTTCGCCGACTTGAGCCGTTCGCGATGAATCTCGGGAATGCCATAAACCGCCTCCTTCAACAAAGCGGGCGCGGGATGATCGTGATCGTAAAATTCCTTGTAAATGGCGGGATCGGTCGTGCGAAAATCGGCGCTCAGGTCAACCACCATCTTGCCTGCTTCCCGCAAAACGGCCGCGTAGGGCACCGCCGTGCCGTGGGGCACCGCCAGGAAAAAAACCTCGGCCTGTTCCGCCAGCGCGAAGTCGGGCGCAGCGTCGACAAAGGTCAGCGCGCCCACTCGGGGTGGGAGGCCGGAAACAAATTGGGCAAGCGGCTGGCCGGCGTTCTGCCTGGAAGTGACCAGGCCGATCTGAAATACCGGATGCCGGGCGAGGTAACGGAGAAGCTCCTGCCCGGAATATCCGGAAGCGCCAACAACCGCCGTACGTACGGATTGCAACTGGGGCCTTTCTCCTTTCGGCTCCTGGATGAGCGAACCGAAAGAACTTTAGCGTTTGGAGAACTGGAAACGCTTGCGAGCGCCGGGTTGTCCGGGCTTTTTGCGTTCCTTTTTGCGCGGATCGCGACGAAGTAAACCGGGTTTCTTCAGTGTCGTGCGCAACGCGGGATCGACCTGAATCAAGGCGCGGGCCAAGGCGAGGCTGAGCGCGCCGGCCTGGCCGACAAGTCCGCCGCCGTGGGTCTTGGCCTTGACATCAAACTTCTTGACCGAGTCGACCGTCTGCAGCGGCTGCAGCGCAAGGGTCTTCATGGCCGGGGTCGTGAAATAATCTTCAAAATCGCGGCCATTGACTTCGAGCTTGCCCACGCCGGGAACAAGCTGAATGCGGGCAACCGCGGTTTTGCGGCGGCCAGTGGCGACGATGACATTTTTAGCAGGGGTAACCATGACTTGAATCCTTATTTAACCTTCAAAGGCGCGGGGGCCTGGGCTTCGTGCGGGTGCTTCGAGCCCTTATAAACGTGCAGCTTGCGTAAAACGGAACGACCGAGGCGATTGTGCGGGATCATCCCCTTGACGGCGCCTTCGATGATCAGCTCGGGATGGCGCGCGCGGCGACCCTTGGCCGTCTCGGTGTGATGGCCGCCGATGAAGCCGGAGTAGCTCATGTACTCCTTCTGGATTTCCTTCTTGCCGGTAAAGACGGCTTTTTCGGCGTTGATCACAATGACGTAATCGCCGGTATCGACGTGGTTCGTAAAAATGGCCTTGTGTTTGCCGCGAAGCAGTACCGCGGCTTTTTCAGCAACGTGTCCGACAACCTGATTGTCAGCATCAATAATATACCACTTGCGTTCGACTTGCTCGGCCTTGGCACTAAAAGTTTTCATCGGGAGCCAAAAATTAAGCCATGCCGCATGAGATGTGTCAAAGATTTTCGCGGTTATTTTTATCTCTTAACGCCTTCCTCGTTCCCAAGTTGCACTTGGGAACGTCCCCTGTTCTTCGCGAAATTTCATTTCGCGCTGACTGTAGCCGCCGTAAGGCGGTGGAGGCAGAGGCGGTGCAGCCCAGCACTAATGAGCGCGGCTACGGGATCAGCAATGGAAATCTCTCAGCAAGTGCGTTCCCAAGTGCAACTTGGGAACGAGGAAACCAACCCTCCATGAATCAGCCCTGAAGCCGCGTTGTCTTGGCCTTGGCGGTGCCGAGGTCGCGCGTGAGCTGATCGATTCGCGCCTGCAGGACCGTGTTCTGCTGCGCGAGGGTCGCGCACTCGTTCTTGAGATTGTCGAAATTATGCCGGCTCAGCGATGTTCCTTCCGTAGCTTCGCGCAGGGCATCGCGGGTCTGTTGCAGGGCCTTCTGGCTCAGCGCCAATCCACGCTGGGCAACCGAGGCTTCATCCCTGGCGCGGGTCAGTTGGTCGCGCAGAGCAGCAATCTCCGTTTTTAGTTTGTCGTCGCCATCGCCCGACGGAGCTGCGTTGGCCTTGGCTTTCAGTTCCGCGATTTCCTTGTCCCGTTCCTCCAGCTTTTGCTTGAGCTCTTCAACCTGCTGCTCCCACTCCTTGCGGAATTTAATCGTTTCCTCCTTGGGCGACTGCTCGGCTTTCAAAGCCTCATATTGTTTACGCAGGTCGGCGTATTCCTTCCTCGCCCGGTCCCGTTCGTCCTTGGTGAGAGCCAGTTCCTGGGTCTTTCCCGGGGTCGAGGCGGCCGGTTCCTTTGAGTTTCCGCGGGACAAAAGCAACTGGGCGCGCATGTTCTCGTTCTCGGTCACCGCGTCATCGCGCTGTTTGCAAACGATCGCCATTTCTTCCGGCGTCACCATGGGAGCGTCCGGCAGTCCTTTGTCCTCATCCTTCTTGTCGAGCTGCTGGCGCAAGAGAGTGGCGTCGCTCAGCGCCTGATCCCGCTCCTGGATGGCCCGGGCCAATTCCTCGTTCAGCATGCCCATCTTGTGCCAGATTTCCGTCAGGTCATCGCCTTCAATACCCGAGATAACAATTGTCTCAGCCTCGGGCGCAGGCTCTGCGGCTTCCGCTTTAGGCTGCTCTACTTCAGGCGGTTTTTCGGCGGCCGGTGTCTGCGCGGGAGGAGTTGGAGCGGAAGGAAAGAGTGCCTTCAAACTCGGCAACGGCGCCGTGCGGCGAGGCAGCGCCGGGAGAGCGCGGTGCTCCGAGAGCAGGGAGGGCGGCTTGGAGACGAGAGAAATTCGCGCCGTAGAGGCGATCCCCTCGGTAACCGGTTTCTGTTCCGGGACGTCTGATCCCAGCGTGGAAGGCAATACCTTCGTGATAGCCTTGGGCCCCACCGTCTTGACGAGGCGGGAAAACTTATCCTGATCAAACCACGAGGGAGATGTACTCATCGCTTTGTTCGGGCGCTACCAAGTCCAGTTTGGCTTCAAGTTCCGCCGCAAGTTGATCGAAGACCAGCGCGATGGCGGGAGGCGCCCCGCCACGAAGGAGACCAAGCGGCATGCCTTTCATGCTCGCATGAATCACGGCCGGATCGCGCGGCAGCATGGCCTGGCAAACCAGTTCCGGAGGCAGAACGCGCTTGATTTCCTCGACAATCTTCTTCGTATCCTCGACATGCGCGTCGGCCATGGTGAGAACCACTCCCACGAGCGAGCAGGCTTCCTCGTTTTCGGTCTGTAACTGGTTCAGAAAATCGACCGTGAGCATGAGCGAGCGCAGCGCAAGAGGTTCGCACTGCTGTGGCACCAGGACGTGACTGCAACTGCGCAGGATGCCTTCGGTCGGCCCGTGCAATCCTGAAGGCGTGTCGAGGAGCACGATGTCGTAACCGTTTTCCTGAGCGGTCTTGAAGAAAGGGGCCAGGCGCTGGCCGTCCTGCAGGCTCGCGCACCACTTGGAGATTTCGTTGGTCGGAATCTTGCCGGACATCATGATGCTCAGCGCTTCGAGCTTCGTCTTCAGGACAGCCTGGTCAAATGGGGTCCCGTTGTTGACCACCTCAAAAAGCCCCACATAGGTCTGGGCGCTCGGCGAGAGCGACAGCCCGACGGACCCCTGCGGGTCGGCATCGACGAGGAGTGTCTTCCACCCGCGTTTGGCTAGGGAGAAGGCTAGATTAATGGCGCAGGTTGTCTTCCCCACGCCCCCTTTTAAACTTGAAATGGCTAATGTAATCACGACGGACCTCTATTCTTACCTGCTCAATAGGTTTCTCGCCAGCATGAAAGGAAAAAAAGTGAACCTGTACCTGTGCCTGGACTCGCGTTTTGCATGCCTGGCGAGGCCTCTTCCTCGTTCCCAAGTTTCACTTGGGAACGCACTTGCTGGAGGCAATTTCATTGCCGATCTTGTAGCCGCGCTCGTATGAGCGTGGTCTACCGGTGAGGGACTTGTTCCCACTCAGGCAGCTACAAGTTAGCGCGAAAAGAAATTTCACGGCTATCTTAACCCACAATTTCCAAGCTGAAATCGATCGAGCGGATGGAATGAGTGAGAGCACCGACCGAGATGAAATCGACGCCCGTTTGGGCCACCTCGGGCACGCGTTCCAACGTCATGTTGCCGGAGGCTTCGGTGGCAGACCGGCCGGCGATCAGCTCAACGCAGGCGCGCATCTCGTCGAGGGACATGTTGTCGAGCAAAAGGACATCGACGCCCAGGGCGAGTATTTCCGGAATTTGCTCGAGATGGTCCACCTCGACCTCCAGCACCGCGTCCCGATCCAGCGAACGCGCGGCCCGGATCGCCTCCGCCAGCCGATTTCCCGTGCCCATGAGGGCCAGGTGATTGTCCTTGATCAAAAACCGATCGTAGAGGCCGAAGCGATGGTTGACGCCGCCGCCGCAACGCACGGCATATTTCTGCAGGGCGCGCAGGCCGGGCACGGTTTTGCGGGTATCGAGTATCTTCGCCTTCGTTCCGGCCACGGCGTCGACGAAACGGCGGGTTTGGGTCGCCACGCCGGAAAGTTGCTGGAGGAAGTTGAGGGCGCACCGCTCGCCGGTGAGGATCGAGGCCGCCGAGCCGCGTATTTCCAGCACGGTATCGCCCGGTTGAAGCGCCGCACCGTCCTCCGCCTTCGCGGTCAGGTTTAGCATGACGTCCTGCTCGCGGAACACCTGCTCGGCCACCGGCATTCCGGCGAGGACACAGGGTTCCTTCGTGAAAATACGCGCCGTGGCTTGCGTTTCAAATTTGACGCAGGCCAGCGTCGTGATGTCGGCCGGGCCGCGATCCTCTCCCAGCGCGCGCGCCGCCGCTTCGCGAATCACGGGCGGTTCGGGGGGCGCGATCATGGCAGAATTTTAGACCTGAGCGGCATGGATCACCTGCAGAAAAAGCATTCCCGCTATTTCATTATTTTCCATGTCCTTCACGTCCCTCATGTCTAAAAATTCTTCCAAAAATCCTGTTAATCTTGTTAATCCTGTCAAAAAATTTCCCCGTTATTTCGCGGCGGGAGGCGCAGCGGCAGCAACCAACTGACCGTTGGCGGCCAGGAGGGTCAGGGTCACGCGATACTTGGCTTCCATATCGGCAAAGGTTTGCTGCCGATCCAGGTCATTGAGCAGGACTTTGATCTTGGCGTTGCGCGTGTCCCGCAGATCGGAAACCTGCTGGTACTTCTGCAGCGGGGAAAGCGTATCGTCGTTCAGGATCTTCTGCAATTGGGCGCCATCGGCCACGTAGTAACTCTGGATCTCCTGCTCTTCCGAGGCGCTCAGGTTCAACTCGGACTTCAGCTCCTTCATGTAATCGTCCAGCGTGACGGTGGGTGCGACCGGCGCCGGAGCGGGCGCAGGAAGCGTGGCGGAAGGCGCGTTGGTGCTGGCGACGTTGGCCGCCGGTGAGGTGGTTGGTGCAGCAGGCTTCTTCGCGGGTTTATCCGCAAAGGCCATCGTCGTGGCGGTGGAAAGAACGAGACAGGTCAGCATTCGGCGGGAGAACGTCATGGCGGTGAGTTGGTTTGGGATTAAGTCTTACGCCAAAATTGATCGGAGTGGCTCACTTTGTCTAGCTGAGTTTCGCCAAAGCCGCGCGAATTTCTTCCTGCGGCCCTTCGTGGTCCTGCGCGATGGCAAGTTCGAGTCCTTTTTCGTACAACGCCCGCGCACCGGCTTTGTCGTTTTGTTGCAGTGCGATTTTGGCCAGAAGCATGGTCACCACCATCCAGTCGGACTTCAATTCCAGCGCTGCGCGCAAATGCTTTTCGGCTTCGGGAATGCGTCCCGCGTCGTAGAGCGCTTTGCCGAGGCTAAATTGGAGCAGTTCGTCGTTGGGCCGCGCTTTGAGCAAACCTTCGTACTTGGCGATGAGGGCTTCGGTCGACATGCAATCAATGTAGCAGATTGTTGTAGCGGCGGTCTATGACCGCCGTTTAGTCTTCGGAAAATGCCGACCACTCACCCCTACTCTGAATTCGAAAACACTAAGCTTTGGAAGATCGTCGATGCTGCGATCGACAAATTGGAAAAGAATGGCGATTTAAAGTTAGAAACCCAGTGGGTCTACGTGATCGGATACTTATGCAAAATGCTGGACAGTAACAGCGTTGCCACCTACGGGGTCAGGACAGGAAGTTAGGTTAGGCTCAAAGGAACGCAAAGAACGCATAAGACAGGAGGCAACGGCCGATGTCTCTTCAACACACTGTTTCAAGAACAACAATTTTGACAGGAAAACATGAAATCAGGAAATACATGAAAAGGAGGAGGGGACGGAGCCTTTCGGTGCATGTTTTTCATGATTTCATGTTTTCCTGTTAAAAGGGTTTCGATTCGACGATACCTCTTCAACTCCTTGTGTTCTTTGTGTTCTCTGCGTTCTTTTGCGGCTAATGAATCGGTATGGCGCATTACGATGTGGTGATTGTCGGGGCGGGGCACAACGGCCTGACCTGTGCCTGCTACCTGGCCAAGGCGGGGCGCAAGGTGCTCGTCCTCGAACGGCGTCATATCGTCGGCGGCGCGGTCTGCACGCAGGACGACCTCATCCCCGGCTACCGGCTCGATGTCGGCTCCTCGGCGCACATCATGATTCATCTCACGCCGGTGCTGCGCGAGCTGGAACTGCACAAGTTCGGCCTCGAATACATCGAGATGGACCCGTGGGCCTACTACCCGATTCTCGGCACGGGCACCGGCATTAGCTTTTACCGCGACATCGACAGGACCTGCGCCAGCATCGCGAAGTTTTCGCCGAAGGATGCGGAGGCCTACCGCGCCTTCGTGCAGCATTGGGGCGAACTGAACGAGGGCATCTTCGAGACCTTCCTGAAACCACCCTCGCCGGGGAAAATCTTCGGGACGATCTTCAAGCGCAACCTGCTCAACTGGCGGTCGCGGAAACTCTGGTCGTCGATGGATACGTCGCGGCAACTCATGGCTCCCTACGGCGCGCTGATCGATGAACTCTTCGAGCATCCCGCGATGCGCACCGCGCTGGCGTGGCTCTCCGCGCAATCGGGCCCAGCGCCCAGCGAAATGGCCAGCGGCGACATGCTCGGCTGGAACGCGATGATCCACAAGAGCGGCGCGAAGCGGGCGAAAGGCGGGAGCGGCGCGCTGACGCAGGCGATGGCGAAGTTTCTGTTGGCGCATGGTGGGGAGATTGTTTGTAACGTGGAGGAAACAAAAGTAATCGCGGATCTTCGACCACGCAGCAAATTCAAGGGAGATTGGATCATCAACTATAAAATTTCTGACAAAATTTTACCGGCGCTTGGAAACTATATAGAGCCGGCTAAAGATGGTAAATTTCGAGTAGCAGTGAGATCCAGGAAGGTGGTAGGAGCATGTCATCTTCACACTTTCTTTAAGCTACTTTCGCGACCGCTGGGAGTAGATGGAGAAGTGTTTGAATCACTGCAAAAACGCATCGCCCGCACGCGCATCGGCAACGGCTTCGGCATGATCGTCCGCCACGCCGTCGAGGAACTGCCCGATTACGGTGACGGTCCTCCGGGCCCCCTCCCCGGCACCAAGGATTACCAGACCTCGCTCCAGCTCCTTTGCCCCTCGATGGATTACCTCAACTCCTCCCACCGCGACTTTATGTTCGGCCTGCCGCCGCAAAAGCCGTCCGTCGTCGCCATGAGCTTCTCCTCGCTCGATCCGACCCTTGCCCCGCCCGGCAAGCACGTCCTCTTCACTTGGGGCCAGTACCATCCCTACGAGCTGTCCAACGGCGAGAACTGGGACGACATCCGCGAACGCGAGGCCGACAAGCTCTACGACCTCGTCTGCCAGTACGCGCCCAACATGCGCGGCAAGATGATCGCCCGTTACATCCAGACGCCGCTCGACATCGAACGCACGCTCGGCCTCCTTCGCGCCAACGTGATGCACCTCGAAATGAGCCTTGACCAGATGTTTATGTTCCGTCCCCTGCCCGAACTCGCCGAGTATAAGGTGCCCGGCCTGCCCGGCCTTTACCTCACCGGCGCCAGCACGCATCCCGGCGGAGGCGTCTTCGCTGCCAGCGGCTACAACACGGCTCGCGTTATCTTGCATGAAGCCAAGTAGTTAAAAAGCGTAACCCCTTCGTTGCTTTCTATTTTTGGGGTTTGAATCTATAACCGGTGTATGCCTTGGGTGATCTTCTTTTTCATTTTCTTCCTTTCTACCTTGGCTGCTCCCACTCGGGCCATCGAGGAGATCACCTATAATTCCACCAACGGCTTTGTTACAAATTTCTACAATAATACTGCCCCCACTTCGTCGAATATACCCAATTGGAGCACAGGTTGGCCTGCCACCAACGTCACGGGGTGGAATTACGTGGGTCAGGTCAATGCCAGTGGTGGCCCGGGCTCTGGCGTTTATCTTGGCTACGGCTGGGTCCTGACGGCCGGCCATATCGGCATCGGAAACTTTTATTTGGGTGGCGTGACCTATGGCGCGATACCCGGTTCGACCCAAAGTATCACCAATTCGGACGGGACCGCGGATCTTGCCCTGTTCCAGATTTCCAACGCGCCCCCTTTGCTGCCGCTCACCGTCAGCACAAACGCCCCGAGCGCCTATATACCTCCGCAGGCTGGCACTCCTGTCGCCATGCTGGGAATGGCCAGCCCGCAGGGCCTGAGTTGGGGATACGATACGATAACGGAAACCAACCAATTCATCACCCCTGGCGGTTATAGCTATACGAACACCGATTTTTTTACCGATAACGGCATCGTCAAACGTGGCGCGCCTGGCACTTACATCACCAATAACGCGACGGTAATTAGCGGCGATTCAGGCGGCGGGGATTTTACCTATAATACCACGACTAAAAAGTGGGAGCTGTCGGGAATCAATGAGGTTACGGGTTCTTATGAGGACTATAGTGGTTATTACTATGGCAATGGCACCTTCTCGGGCTTCGTTCAACTCTCCACCTACGCCCCACAAATAGCCTCTACTGCCGTTCCCCCCTCCAACGACACACCAACCATGCCGGTGCCCGCGTTGATTATCATGGCCTGCCTGCTGCTTTTCGTTGCTTCCCGCTTCCTGGGAATGAAAAGCGCACGTCAGTGAAGGCATTCGGTCGATATGGGCGCGAGGACTTTCGGCTCTCGTAGATATGATAAAACGGCATTGCTAACCCAACTTTTCCGCTCTAAGGTTGACCTTCCAACTTTATGAAAGCGACGCTCAAATCGAAGACGAAAAAGGCAGCTCTTGCTGCACCCACCAACCGAGGCCAGTTGATGAACGGTGCGGAAGTCCTCGTTGCCAGCTTGGAGCGCGAGGGCGTCGATACGATTTTCGCCTATCCCGGCGGCGCGAGCCAGTTCCTGCATCAGGCGCTGACCAAGTCCAAAAAAATCCGCACCATTCTGCCCCGGCACGAGCAGGGCGGCGGCTTCATGGCGGCGGGCTATTCGCGCGCGACGGGCCGCGTGGGCGTGTGCATGGCGACGAGCGGCCCCGGCGCGACCAATCTCGTGACTTCAATCGCCGATTGCTACATGGATTCGATTCCGCTGGTGGTGGTAACCGGACAGGTGCCGTCCGGAAATATCGGCAAAGGTGCTTTTCAGGAAACTGACTTCTTCGGGATGACGCTTCCCGTGGTGAAGCACAGTTATCTCGTGATGAACGCGATGGACATTCCCCGGATCGTGAAGGAAGCGTTCTATATCGCCAATAGCGGCCGGCCCGGCCCCGTGATCATCGATATCCCCAAGGACAAACAGATTGATAAGACCCAGCCCATCTGGCCCAGCACGATTGCGCTCCGTGGCTATAAGCCGGAGAAGAAAGCCGACGATCTCGCGCTGAACGAACTGCTCGGCCTGATTGAAAAAGCCGAGAAGCCCGTGCTCTATGTGGGCGGCGGCATCATTTCTTCCGGCGCGTCGAAGGAGCTGCTCGAATTTGCCGAGCTGACCAGCATTCCCGTGTGCACCACGCTGATGGGCATTGGCTGTTTTCCCGAGGACCATCCTCTCTCGCTGAAATGGCTCGGCATGCATGGCACTTACTACGCGAATCGCGCGGTAAACGAAGCCGACCTGCTGCTGGCCTTTGGTGTGCGCTTCGACGATCGCGTGACCGGCAAGGTTTCCGAGTTTGCCAAGCACGGCACCATCGTCCACATCGACATCGACTTCGCCGAATTCGACAAGAACAAGCACGTGCATCTGCCCATCCTCAGCGACGTGAAATACGCGCTTGCCCGCCTCAACGCGATCATCCGCAAGGAAGGCCGAGCGAGGAAGAAATTCCCGGCGTGGCAAAGGGACATCGAGGTGTGGCGCAAGGCGCAACCGCTCAAGTTCATCGACCATCCGGATAAAATCGCGCCTCAACTCGTCATCAAAAAGCTCTGCGAGATGACCAAGGGCGAAGCGATCATCACGACTGGCGTGGGCCAGCACCAGATGTGGGCCGGGCAGTTCTACGACTTCAACAAGCCCCGCACTTTCCTGACCTCCGGCGGACTCGGCACGATGGGCTTTGGCTATCCCTGCGCGCTGGGAGCGAAGGTGGCGTGTCCCGACAAACAGGTGATCGACATCGATGGGGACGGCAGCTTCCTGATGAACGTGCAGGAGCTTGCCACGTCGAAAGTGGAAAAAATCCACGCCAAGGTGATCATTCTCAACAACCAGCACCTCGGCATGGTGGTGCAATGGGAAGATCGGTTCTTCGATTCCAATCGCGGCCACACCTACCTCGGTGATCCCTCGGACCGCGCGGGAATCTATCCCGATTACCCGACAATCTTCAAGGGCTTCGGCATCACCTGCGAACGGGTGCTGCACAAGAAAGACCTGGAGGGCGCGCTCCAACGGCTCATCGATGCCAAGGGCGCCTATGCCCTCGACGTCATGGTGCCCCACACCGAGCATGTGTTGCCGATGATTCCCGCCGGCAAGACGTTCAACGACATCATCACGGATTGAGCCGATGAAAATGCGTCATCACATCCCGTTTGTGATGGCGTTGCCGCGGAATTTAGTCGTCCTATCTGCGTTTGCCTTGGCCGTACTGGTCGCCGCCAGTTCGATCTCGTTTGGGCAGGATGACCAGACACCCTTTCAGTTGGGCCTCACCGCCCTTAAAGCTCGCGATTACGACACCGCCATCACGGATTTCACCCAAACCATCGAGACCAATCCCACGGATAAGCAGGCCTACTTCCAGCGCGGCTACGCTTACATGGAAAAAGCCGACGATCCTCACGCCCTGGCTGATTTAACCAAGGCCATCCAGCTCGATCCCGTTTTCGTGCAGGCCTACTTTCGGCGTGCCTTCGTCTACATGGCCGACGCGAACTACGACCCGGCCCTCGCGGGCTTGAGCCAGGCCATTCAGATCAATCCCAAATTTGACAAGGCCTACTTCCGGCGTGCCTACGTCTATATGATCCAGAGCAAGTTTGACCTCGCGCTGGCGGACATCAATCAAGTCATCGCGCTTAATCCGGGTTTTGAGAAAGCGTATATCCGACGCTCTGTCATCAACCTGATGAAGGGCGACTACCCCCAGGCGCTCGCCGATATCAACGAAATCATCCAGCAAGATCCCCAGGCCGCCGGTTCCTATAACCGGCTCGCCTGGCTTCTGGCGGTCTGTCCGGACGCCAGTGTGCGCAATGGACCGAAAGCGGTGGAAAATGCCACGAAGGCCTGTGACCTGACGCAATGGAAAATACCCGCGTTCATCGATACCCTCGCCGCCGCCGATGCCACGGCGGGAGATTTCGCCGGCGCCGTGAAATGGGAGTCCGAGTACCTCGCCAGTCCCAATATAGATCCCGATCACGTCGCGGCAGCCCAGAGTCGGTTGGCCCTTTATCGGTCCGATCAACCCTACCACGTCGACAAATTTACTCCTCAGTTGGAAATCGTATTTTGAATGCAGGCTGGAGTTTGTCCGCCCTCGCGGGCGCGAGAACCTACAATTCCAAAATGCGTCGGGGGTGACTTCGGCCACGCAAGATGTCTAGAAAGGCCACGCACATTCCCTTCAGCCGCCCGAACCAGTTAAACGATCGATCCCGAATCATTACTTTCCAAAACACCTTCAAGAACGGGACTCCAAAGCAATTCACCCAAAATCGGACCCAGGCCAGGAAGGGTGGGAGGGGAACAATTCCCTTTTTATAAAAGTACCAGGGATTCGCCACGATGGAGTATCCGCGCATCACTTCGTTCACCCGTCCGCCCGGCGAAGCAAGGTGCACCCCGATGCAGAGGCTTACCTTGCCGATGCTGCCATAATTTTCCAGCCGCATTGAGATATCGTAGTCTTCACCGAAGCAATAAAGAGGCAGATTTTCGTCGAATTTTTCGTAGTCCAAAATGGCGCGGCGGATGATCATGTTGCAGCCGTGGAGGCTATGGAATTTGCCCCAGCTGCGGTAAACGCCCTTGTAAGTATCTGCATGGGAGTGGTTGGCCACCAGTTGCCGGGCCTGTTCGCGAGTGACTCCGCCGCCGTTGGCGAGGAGATGGCCGGAAAAAGCAATGGTGGCCGGGTTGCATCGCAGAAAACGCGTTGCCTGCTCTAAAAAATCGGCTTTCAGTTCGAAATCGTCATCGATAAAACCAACGTAATCGACCGACGGTGGAATCGCTTCCAGGGCCTTGTTGCGCTGGGTGCAGATGCCAAGCGGGCCGACAATGAATTGCACGGCAGCCCCCCACGGTTTCCGGGGTAAATCCTCCTTTGCTGGAACCACAACAATTACCTGTAGCGGTGGCAAAGTCTGCCGCAAAACACTCTCAATCGTATCGTCGAGAATCTCGGGCCGTCCCTTGGAAATGATGGCGATGCTGATCGAGCCGTTTTCCAAAGGTTGGGACATGAAAGGTAAGTCTGGTGACGCTATTACTCGGGCAAAGAATGGGCCATTTTTCCTCCGTTCGTCACGAAAAATATTCCAAACGGCAGACTGCACGGTTTTCTCCAACATGTTTTCCAAAAAAGACATCCAAAGCGGCAATCGGTTCGATAATGCCTCGCTTGAAAAGGAACGCTAGGCTGCGTTGACGGCATGAGACCTGCCTTGGAAGTGAAGCAAAAAGCCGGTGCGAAAGCCTTTGACCGGCCTAAGAACCTTGCATACACATTGTCCCGCATGATTTCCGATGAATCGAGCACCTTTCAACTTGTTCAGGGGGACACTCCGGCCAACCTGAAACTGGTCTTCCCGGCGGCGGCGAGGCCTGGATTTTTGAGCATCGTGATTCCGGTCTATCAGGACGTGCAGGGGTTGACCGACACACTCGAAAGCCTGTTCACTCCAGGCGCGCCGCGGCACCGATTTGAGGTCATCGTCGTCAATGACGGGGGCTCCGAAGAGATCGAAGCCCTTTGCCGCAAGTTCGGGGTCACCTCGATCCCCTTGACGCCGAATCGGGGCTCTTACGCGGCGCGCAACGCAGGCATCTCCGCGGCACGGGGAGAATTCATCGGCCTGCTCGATGCGGACGTCGTCGTGGCCCCGTCGTGGCTCGAAGCGGCCTTCGCGGCGTCGGCGACGCAGGACATGACGGCCGGGCGCATCCGGATGAAGGTCACTCCCAACCCCACCCTGACGGAGCTTTACCAAATCGTGAGTTACTTTCCCGACACGCGCTTGTTGCAGGAACACAAGTTCATCACCACGGCGAACCTGGTGGTTCACCGGCGGGTTTTCGAGAAGATCGGCGGGTTTGACTCAAGGTTGCGCTCGGGAGGCGATTACGAATTTTCCAGCCGCACGGCGGGATCGGGATTCTCGCTTGGCTTCTCTCCGGAAATGATGGTCACCCATCCCTGCCGCAATTACGAGCAGTTGTTGCCGAGCATCCGGCGGACTCTTTACGGGCAGGCGAATCTCCACACCCTTTACGGGCAAAGATTCCAGAACACCACGATGAAGCTCCCCTCGGTGCTCAAGTTGCTCGTGCCCCGGCGGCATTTGATGCAGAACGACGTGCCGGGCCTGCGCCTCTCCGTCATCGACAAGACCCGGCTCTTTTTCTTCGCATGGTGGATCAAGCTGCAAATGATTCCCATGGTGCTGAGTGTCAAAAAACAAGCTCGAAAAATCGGGTGATGGCGATCAAACCCCGCATAATCTTTTTGTCGAACGCGCTCGATATCTCGGGCGGGGAAGTTGTCCTCATTCGGCTGGTGGAGAACAACCCGGATATCGAGGCGGTGCTGATCTCTCCTAATCCAGACTTGATCGAGCGGCTCAAGCCCTGGCTCACCGACGCGGTCCTGCTGCCCTGCCTGAAGCCGCTGGAGCGACGTTTTCCGCTCGTGGCGCTGAAGCGGTTGTTGATCAATTATCCGCAGTCGGTTTTGTCCATTGCCCGCATCGCCCGGCGGCAAAAGAGCCAAATCATCATGGCCGGGGCTTTTTCCTCCGGGATCATCGCCTGGCTGACAGCATCGCTGGCAGGAAGCCGGGCGGGTTGGATGCACCAACACCCGGTGCTCACCCCAAAGGCAAAGGATACCAGGGCGGCCGCGTTCCTGCTGGCGCGAGGTTTGCATGCCATTCCATGCTCCAAGGCGATGGCCCGGCCTCTCCTCGAAGCCGAAGCGGCGCAGGCACGGGTATCCGTGATTCCAAATAGCGTGGATACCAAACTATTCGACCCTGAATTGGTTTCACGCGAGCCGGCGGAAAAACTGCTGACCGGCGTCCCGTCTACCGCACGCCGCGTGGCGCTGGTGGCGATGATCACCGAATGGAAGGGGCATCGCCTGCTGGTGGAGGCGATTTCAATCCTGAAGCAGCGGGGCCTCGATCGCACGAAACTCGCCTGCCTGATGATCGGCGGCGTTTACGAAAAGCGTGAGCGAGACGCGGCGTACCTGCAACAAGTCAAGGCGCTGGCCGAAGCCCTGGGCGTTTCGGATCAAATTTTCTGGCTCGGAAAACAAGCCGCCATGGCCTCGCTTTTCGCTGCCAGTGACGTGCTGGTGAATTGCTCAATCGAGCCGGAACCGTTCGGAATCACCATCATTGAGGCCATGGCGATGAAACGCATCGTCCTGGTGCCGGACGCGGGGGGACCGCCTGAAATCGTGACCGACGGTGTAAACGGTTTTCTCTTCAAATCGAACGACGCCAACTCGCTGGCCGACCGGCTCGAATGGATTCTAGGTCATCTCGACAAATTGGATAATGTGCGGGAGGCGGCCCGGCAGTCCTCGGTGGCGAACTACCAAAACGGGCAGATGCAGCAACGGTACCTGAGGGTCTTCCAGCAAATGATCGGACCCACGGTCGAATAGCCAGGTTGCGGATACCAGGGAAACCTTGTAGCTTTTTTTAACGCGGGACAAGTCCCGCGAGTCTGTCTATACCTTTTCCTTTACCGCTCATGCCACAAGGTTACCTCGCCCTCGTTCTTCACGCTCACCTCCCGTTTGTCAGGCATCCCGAATACGACGAGTTCCTCGAGGAAGACTGGCTATACGAGGCGATCACGGAGACCTACATTCCGCTGGTCAACATGATGGACGGGTTGATCAACGACGGGTGCGATTTTCGGCTGACCATGTCGATCACCCCGCCGCTGGCCGCGATGCTCAGCGACCAGCTATTGCAGGACCGGTATGTGCGCAATGTCGACAAGTCGATCGAGCTGGCGCATAAGGAAATCAACCGCACCAAGGGCGATCACCAGTTCCACGAACTCGCCTGGTTTTATCTGCACCGGCTGGAAAATTGCCGACACGTCTTCGTCGACAAGTATCATCGCAATCTTCTCACCGCGTTTAAAAAATTCCAGGACGCAGGCAAATTGGAAATTATCACGTGCGGCGCGACGCACGGTTACCTGCCGCTGATGGCCGAGTATCCGCAGGCCGTCCGCGCGCAGATCATGATCGCGCGCGACCACTATCGCGAATGTTTCGGCCGCGATCCGCGCGGCATCTGGCTGCCCGAGTGTGCCTATACGCCGGGCATCGACAAGTTTTTACAGGAGGCGGAAATCCGGTGGTTTGTCGTTGATACCCACGCCATCATGCATGCGGAGCCGCGTCCGCGTTACGGCGTCTACGCGCCCGTCTTCACGCGCTCCGGGCCGGCCGCATTTGCCCGCGACATCGAATCGAGCGTGCAGGTCTGGTCCTCCATCGAAGGCTATCCGGGCGATGCGTGGTACCGCGATTTCTACCGCGACATCGGCTACGACCTCGATTTCGATTACATCAAGCCCTACATCCAGTCCAACGGGCTGCGCAAATTCACCGGCCTCAAATATCACCGCATCACGGGCAAGAGCGGCTGGAAGGAACCCTACCGGCCCAACGTCGCGCGCGAACGTTCGTCGGATCACGCGGCAAATTTCGTCTTCAACCGCAGCAAGCAAATCGAGCACTTGCACAATGTGCTGGGGATGGACCCGATCGTGCTCGCGCCCTATGACGCGGAACTCTACGGCCACTGGTGGTACGAGGGGCCGGAGTTCCTCAACTACGTTTTCCGCAAGGCGAATTACGATCAGCAGGTTTTCAAGACAACCACGCCCGGCGAGTACCTGGCGCAATACTCAACGCAGCAACTGGCCACGCCGAGCTCTTCGTCCTGGGGCGCGGAAGGTTATTACAAAGTCTGGCTCGACGATCCCAATGCCTGGGTTTATCCGCACCTGCATGTGGCCGCGGGTCGCATGATCGAGCTGGCCAACCAGTTCCGCGATTGTTATGGCCTGACCGAACGCGCCATGAAGCAGGCCGCGCGCGAACTGCTGCTGGCCCAGTCGAGCTATTGGGCCTTCATCATGAAGACCGGCACGATGGTGCCCTATGCCGTCAAGCGCACTCAGGACCACATCCTCCGCTTCACCCGCCTCTACGAGCAGATCAAGAGCAACACCATCGACACCGACTTCCTCGGCAATTGCGAATGGCGCGACAACCTCTTCCCGAACATCAACTGGCGGTATTATATTTGATGGTTCTTTAGCGGCGGTCATGACCGCCGGGGCTGCGCGCGGCAGAAACCATGGAGGCATCTTTCTCCGCTTTAGGAAGAATCAGCCAGGCCTAATTTAATGGCCACGGCTTTCAGGCGCTTATCGCGGGTCCAGAGAGTGGCGGAAGTTAATCGCGCGGAGGCGAGAAGATGGGCGTCCACCCAGCCGATGCCCAATCCCGCCAGCGCATGGCGTTCGATAAAATCGAGCACCTCCTCGTTGCGGGCGGATACGGCGTGGGGTAAATCCCGCAAGGAAGACAGCACGACCTTCCGTTGGCGCAGATTTCCCAAGGCCAATTCGCCTACGATGAACGGGTGAATCACCACTTGCCCGGTCTCCAGCAGGGTTTTCAAGCGGGCCGCGCGCTGCCGCAAATGATCGACCCAGACGGAGGTATCCACCAAAATCATGCCGACTTGGCGCGACGCCGGGATGGGACCACCAATTTAGGCTCGCTGCCGCCGAGAAGGATCAGCCGCTTGGCGCTTTCCCGCTCGATCAAGGCCCGAAGCGCTTCATGAACGAGCGAGGACTTTTCCTTTAAGCCGGTAAAGGCCTGCGCTTTCGTCAAAAGCTCGTCATCAAGGGCAATGGTCGTTCGCATGATTTTCTCCAAGCACGGTTTTAGCATCGTTTGATGCTTGTTTCAATGCCTAAAGACGGAAGTCAGGATCGGGACGAAGAAAAAATCAGACCGGCACGATGGTGCCCTACGCCGTCAAGCGTACTTTAATGGCTGCCGGTATAAGGAGGCACGTTCGCGGATCCGGCGGCGGATCCACCGGCGGTGGGTGGCGGAGTTGGTGATGCCCCGCTACCCGGAGTGAGTCCATTCGGCGGCGAGTTGGTGACGCCTCCCATGCCCGATCCTGGAGTTGGTCCCGAAGGAGCCAGAGCCGGAGGTACAACACCCGGTTGAGGAGACGACCCCGTGCCCGGATAATTGCCGGACGGTGGAGAGCTCGGAGCGCCGCTCCCCCCGGCACCAGGCGAGTTCGGCGCCACCACCTGGCCAAAGCCGGAAAGCTGCGTTAAAGCCAAGGCGATCATCACCGCGCAGGCTCTGCTCTTAAGAAATTTTGTGATTTTCATTTTAGCTTCCTTATTACGGTGCGCTATTGGTTGACCCTCCGCTGGCTCCGCCGGTCGGTACGCTTGGTATGCCCGACGGTGTGCTGGGTATTCCCGAGGGGGTGCTGGGTATGCCCGTCGATTGTGCAGGTATGCCGCCCGACGGTCCGGGTATGCCACCCGAGGGTCCGGGAATGCCGCCCGAGGGTCCGGGTACACCGCTCGGTGCTCCGGGTGTACCGGTTGTCGCGGAAGTTCCCGGTTGCGCGTTTGCGCTTCCGTTGGCCGATGCGCTACCTGAGGTACTTCCTCCGGAAGATCCGCCACTGGCTGCTCCACCACCGCCGCCGGCTGCGCCCGCTCCCGCTCCATACATTGGCTGACAAGCAATAGCACTGGAAAGCGCCATTGCGGCCAAGACTGTTAACGCGCTCATTTTATTTTTCATGGCGTAATATCAACCCTCAAAGTAATGAATGCAAATAGAGGAAGCTGTTCGCGATTTTGATATTGCCTTAAATTAGACATGAAAACAAACTTCTGTAGATAAGATGCTTATGGATCTTTTTACACACCATAAATTCAGCCAAAAAAAAGCTAAAAAAGATTGCTGAATGAATGCGCCTTGCCTCGAAAGAGACAACATTCTGCTAACTGTGGTGCTAGTCAGTCAGTTCGACATTCCAGTAAGCCAAATCGACGAAAAGCTTCCACGAGTCGTCCCGCGCTTTGCTGAACTGGAGATGGAGCATGGGCCGCCACTTCGGGCGCTTCGGCCTGTGGAGCAGCTTCAGGCCAGCCTCGGCTGGCGTGCGGTTGCCCTTGCGGCTGTTACAGGGCACGCAGGAGCAAACGATATTTTCCCACGACGTTTCGCCGCCGCGGTCGCGCGGAATGACGTGGTCGAGATTGAGATCCTTGCGGTCGAACTTGTGGCCGCAATATTGGCAGGTGTTGTGGTCGCGCTCGAAGATGTTGTGCCGCGTGAATTTCACTTCCTTCTTGGGCATGCGATCGAAAAAGAGGAGCAGGATCACCTTGGGCACGCGAATCTTGAACGAAACGGTGCTGACCACGTCGGTGCCTTCGTAGCCGCGCGAAAAGCTGTACCATTGGTCGAACGTCATTGTCTGGAATGAGCCGCTGTCCGCGTCGACAACTTGCGCATGGCCTTGATAGAGAAGCATGAAGGCACGCTTGACGCTGCAAATGTTGACGGCTTGCCAGAGCCGATTGAGGACGAGGACGTTGTTGCTCAGGATCGCTTCCATTGGATCCCTTTCGTCCGTGAGGAAAACCCCCGGCAAATGGAACGTGTGGTTGTCACGTTGGGCAGACTTGTTAGCAAAGCTGTGAATAACTGTCAACCCGCGTCACGTTACGTTGCGGTTACGCTGCTGACGCGCGTCGACTTTTCGGATAGCTTCAAGAGGCTATCCAAAAAATAGGCATGGGTCACGCCGAATGGAGTTTTGCCTTCTGGCAAGGAGTCGAGTGAGGAGCATAGCCGCAGCTACGTGACGAGCGAGCGACGAAGCCAGAAGGCAAAAGGACTTCGGCCCGAAGAGTGACGGCGAATTTGGGCCGAACTCTTCGTTGCTCACTCCTTACGTAGCTTGAGCTATGCTCGTCGTTCGCGCCTCGATTCGGCCCAAATTCGACTCGTCACGTGACCCATGCCTATTTTTCGGATAGCCTCCTAAGCCATGCCAGAGGAGACGAACAGACCGAGTGCGTCCTCCTGGCCTCTTTATCGCGCGCTGATTCCCGTGGCGTGTGCGCCTATTCTGCCGCAGATCCTCGGCAGCGTTTTCAATATCTGGTACAACGTGGCGGTCATTGGACCATTGCTGAATACAGCGCAACTCAAAGAGCGCTTTACCGCCACGGTGATCGTATTCAACTGCGCCGTTTATCCCGTCGCCATCGGGCTCTGGCTCTGGCTGATCTGCTCCCTGCTTCCCGGCATGAGGGAGGCGCGGGCGCGACCGGCCGAAACGGACTCGCCGCTGCTCGACCGGGCGCGACGGCGCGTCATCAATCTGCCGTGGTGGGGCGCGCTGTTGGCCGGTGTTTCCTGGCTGCTTTGCATCCCCGTTTTTCTCGGCGCGCTCATGGCCACGGGTGATCCGCTCGATCCCACGCTGTTCATCCATTTTCCGATCTCTTTCATCGTTTCCGCGTTGATCTCCCTCACCCACAGTTTTTTTCTGATTGAGATGCTCAGCCACCGGCTTCTCCTGCCCATTCTCTTCCGCAATAGCCCGGCGCACGAGGTGCCCGGAACCTGGAAACTGACGCTGCGCGGGCGCGGATTGCTCTGGGTCATCTCAGCCGCGATCTGCCCCATCAGCTCCCTATTGCTGCTCAGCTTTGCGCCAAAGAACCCGACGATGGATCCCCGTTGGTTCGCGCTTTTCGTCGGGTCGGTGGGCATCGCCTTTGGTATTTGCACCGCGCTGATGATTGGCCGTCTGGTGGGCGAGCCGATCGACCTGCTCAGCAACGCCGTGCGCGATGTCGCCGCCGGTCGTTTCGACACGCAGATGTCCCTGCAGCGCCCCGACGAGTTCGGCCTGCTTATCAGCGAATTCAACCGGATGATTCGCGAACTTCGCGGGAAGGAGCAACTGCGCGAGACGTTCGGTTTGCACGTCGGGGCACAGACCGCCGAGAGGATTCTCGCGCACGATCCGGGCCTTAGCGGCACGGAGGAAGTCATCACGGTGATGTTTTGCGATATCCGCAATTACACGGCCCGCTGCGCGCGGCAGGCCCCGGAGCGCACGGTGGGTCTGCTGAACACGTTCTTTGGGCTGATGGTGCAAGTCGTGGAGGAAAACAACGGCGGCATGATCAACCAATTCACCGGCGATGGTTTCATGGCTCTCTTCGGCGCTTATGGCAGCCCGGTGCATCATGCGGATGCCGCGCTGAAAGCCGGACGCGACATGCTCGCCGCCTTGAAGGATTTCAACGCGGGTGTGCAGGAAGCCGACTTTGAACCGCTCGCCATCGGCATTGGCATCCATACCGGATCGGCCATCGTGGGCAGCGTCGGCTCGCCGAAACGGATGACATTCACCGCCGTCGGCAGCCCCGTGAATATCGCGGCACGCGTTGAGGCGCTGACCAAGGTCGTCGGGCGGCCCTTCGTGCTGACCGAAGCCACTCGCGCCGCACTAACTGCCCCCCCGCCGCTCGAAGCGCTTCCCTCCCACACCGTCAAAGGCGTCGAGGAGCCGCTGGCGATTTTTGCGCCGGTGTAGTTGTGCGGCTTCACCGTTGCCAGCTTCAGCTCATTTCCCAATCGGCGATCCGTAACTGCACGCGGTTCCGATAATCATCCCAATCGAGCGTACCGGCGAGGCGCGCGGGAGCCTTCGACCAATCGTGCTGGCCGAGGCCGAAACCGACCGCCTCGATTTCGCCGCGTTCCCCGCGCACGAAAAGCTTCACGTGGTTCTTGCCGAAGTGCTGGGCGGGGCGTGTGTAGGCGATCGACTCGAAAAGAAAAATGGGCTCGGGATTCATCCGGCCAAAAGGCGCGAGTTCCTCGAACTTGCGAAAAAGCTGGTCGCTGACCTCGGGCAGCGAGAGCGCGCCCGATAGCTCCAGCGTGCATTGGAAAACATCGTCACCCGCCTGACCGCGAACATGCCGGTTGAACATTTCCCGGAACGCATCAACCCGCTCGGCGCGGATGTTCAGCCCGGCGGCCATGTCGTGCCCGCCGAAAAGCTCGAGCAGTTCCGCGCTGGCCTGCAGCGCCTTCACGATGGAGATGCCGTCGATGCTGCGCCCGCTACCCTTCCCCATGCCATCGTCGTTCAGGCCGATGACAATGGTCGGGCGGTGATAGCGCTTCTGCAAGCGCGACGCCACAATGCCGATCACGCCCCAGTGCCAGTTTTGACCCGAGAGCACGATGCCCCAGTCGCGCGCCGGATCGAAGGTCTCCTGCAACTGCGCCTCCGCCTGGAGAAATGTCTCCATCTCGACTGCCTGCCGTTCGCGGTTGTTGCGATTCAATTCAGAGGCGATGTGATTCGCCTCGGCGCGGTCGTCGGTCAGGAGCAGGCGCAGCGAAAGCATCGCATCGCCGAGCCGTCCGCTGGCGTTGAGGCGCGGGCCAAGCCGAAAGCCGACGTCCTGCGCCGTGACCGGAAAGCTGACCTGGCTGACCTCGATCAGTGCGCGCAGGCCCGGCCAAAGGGTGTGCTCCAACTGCCGCAGTCCCTTCCGCACGAGGACACGATTTTCCTCCACCAGCGGAACAATGTCGGCCACGGTGCCGACGGCGACAAGGTCGAGATATTCGCGGAGATCGATCTTGCCGTTCCCCTCGCCCGCAAGCTTGAGCAGACCGTGGCAGACCTTGAAGACAAGGCCGACGCTGGCGAGATAATCGAGCGCTCCGTCTCTTTGCGGATTAACGAGCGCATGGGCCGGAGGCAATTCCGGCGGCAGTGCATGGTGATCGATGACGACCACATCGATGCCCCGCTCGCGCAGCCACGCGACCTGCTTCACCGCCGTCGTGCCGCAATCGACCGCGATGAGCACGGCGGGTTTGTGCTGCTCGACGCATCGCTCCACGCCGTCCTGGCTGAGGCCGTAGCCCTCTTCCATGCGCAACGGCAGGAAGGTTTCCACGTCGGCTCCGAGCCGCCGGAGAATGCGCCACATCAGCGCGCTCGACGTGATACCATCGACATCGTAATCGCCGAAGATGACCATCTTTTCTCGCGCGGCGATGGCCTGGAGAATTCTCTCCGCCGCACGACGCAGATCAGTCAGAACAAACGGATCGCCGAGCGTATTAAGGCGCGGGTCGAGGAAAGCGCGGACCTGTTCCGGCTCACGAAATTTCCTCTGCCAAAGGAGCGACGCGATCTGCGGATGAAGGTCCAAGGCCCGCGCAAGCTCAAGCGCTTCGGGCGTGGGCGAGGCTTGGACCCACCGCTTGCCGAGGGCGCTCAGCGCGGTCATGAGATTAAACTCCGACAGCGGCTTTTTTCAGCGACTTGGGAGGCTCTGGAGATGCGGCCTGCGACGTGCCATGCCCCACGCGGCCCAGCCACCAGGCCAGGCCGGGCGAGATGAAGTGCGACGAGTAGATGCCCGACATGATGCCGATGAACATCGCCAGCGAGAAGTCGTGGATGACCGGGCCGCCGAAGACGATGAGCGCGCCGGTCGCGAGCAGACAGGTGCTGCCGGTCAGGATCGTCCGCGCCAGCGTGAGATTCAAGCTGCGGTTAATGACCTCGTAGAAGCTGCCCTTCTCGCGCAGTTTCGCGCCTTCGCGGATACGGTCGAACACCACGATCTTATCGTTGATCGAGTAACCCGCGATGGTCAGCAACGCGCCGACCAGCGGCAGGGTCAATTCGCGACCAAGCAGCGCCATGATGCTCAAGGCGATGAGCACGTCATGTAACTGGCCGACCGCCGCCGCGATGGCGTAGGACCACTCAAAGCGGATCGAGGCGTAAACCAGGATGCCAAAGAGACCCAGGAGCAGCGCGGTGATCGCCTTCTGCTTCATTTCGCCGCCGACCTGCGCGCCGATCTTGTCGACCGAACCGGCCACAAAGCCGGCCTGCGGGAAATTCTGTTCGAGGATAGCCGCGGCGTGCTCGCCCTGCTGTTCCTCGGTCTGAATCTGAAGCGCGTTGGATCCCGAAACGGGCTGAAGCGTGAAATCATTCAACTCGGCATTGATCAGCGCCTGACGCACCTTGCCGATGTCGACAGACTGCTGGTAAGTCATCGTCACCGCGTCGCCGCCCTTGAAGTCAACGCCGAGCAGCGCGGCGCCCTTCGTTGCCACGGCAATCGCTCCCGCGGAAATGATCAGGAGTGAGAGGATAAGGCCGCCGATGCGATAGTTGAGAAAGTTGAAGCGAGGCGACTTGATGAACTGGAACATCGAGAGATTCGGCGTGTCGGTCGCGGTCAAAATCCAGTCGAAGGTATTGCGTGTGACCACGAGCGCGGCGAACAGATTCGCTACGATTCCGAGCACCAGCGTGACAGCAAATCCGCGCAGCGGACCCGTGCCGAAATAGGCCAGCACGATGGCCGGAATGAGCGTCGTCACGTTGGAATCGAAGATCGCGCTGAAGGCTTTCTCGAAACCGATATCGATGGCGGTGCGCGCCGGTTTGCCCAGCGCAAGCTCGTCGCGGATGCGCTCATAGATAAGCACGTTGGCGTCGACCGCCATGCCGATGGTCAGCACGATGCCCGCGATGCCCGGCAAAGTCAGGGTGAAGTGGAACTGCGCGAGCAGCCCGAAAAGCAGCACGAGATTCACGGTCAGCGCCAGCACGGCGATCATTCCCGACACGCGGTAATAGATGACCATGAACGAAATCACCAGAAGCAGCGCGATGATACCGGCCTGAAGTCCGCTATGAATCGAATCGGCGCCGAGCGAGGCGTCGACTGAATTCGTGCTCAGCATCTTGATCGGATTTTCGAGCGGATTCTGCAGCACGCTGGCCAGTTCTTCGCATTCCGCCGCGGTCATGCTCCCGCCGTGAATCAAGGCGCGACCATCGAGGATCGGCTCGTCCAGCGTCGGCGCGCTGCGGACCACGTGATCGAGCACAATCGCGAGTTGGCGTCCGACGTTGGTGGTGGTGATGTCCCCGAACTGCTGCTTGCCCTCGCTGTCAAACTCCAGGTTGACGATCGATTGGCCGCTCTGCTCGATGCTCCGGTAGGCATGGGTGACGTGCCTGCCCGACATCTGCACCTTGCGCTCCACGACGATCTGTCCGTAGATATCTTTCCCCGCCGCGTCCTTTTCCAGCTCCGGCAAAATCTCGTAATCGAGCGCGTATTGATAAGGCAGCTTGCCGCCATTCGCCAACGCCGCCGCGAGAATGTCCGAGGAGTTTTGCGGCACGAGTTGGAATTCCAGCTTCGCGACCTGCGATAAAATCTTCTCCGTCTCGCCGACTTCCGCGCCTTGCAAGCCGGGAATCTGAATCTTCAGCCGGTCCGTGCCCTCCGGAACGATGCTGATTTCGCGCGTGCCCAGCGTATCGAGCCGCTTGCGAATGACCGAGATGGCCTGGTCGAGCGCCGACGGATTGGGATCGCCCTGTACTTGCAGCAAAAATTCCGTGCCGCCCTGCAGATCGAGGCCGAGGCGAATCGTCTTGTCGATCGGGTAGAGCGCGAGTCCGCAGGTGAGTAAGCTGGCCACGATGGCACCCAGCCCGGCGGCGCGGCGGGAGGCGGCGTTTTCAGCCGCGAGATACCAAATGAAAAATCCGATGAAGCCAAGTGAGGCGATGAAAATAGAAGTGTACATAACAGGGGGGGGTGAACTTGAGGACTAGGAAGCCTTCGCGGTGACGGCTTTATCGGATTCGGCTTCGGGGCGCGTAATTTTCTCGATGTGGCTCTTTTCGATCTCGAGTTTGACGTTGTCGGCCACGCGCACGATGACGGTTGTTTCCTTCACATTAGTGATAACGCCGTGGATGCCGCTTGAGGTCACGACCTTGTCGCCCGTCTTGGCGCTCTTGATTGTCTCTTCCACCTTCTTCTTTTGCTGCACCTGCGGGCGGATCATCAGGAAATAAACCATCGCAAGGATCAGCGCAAAAAAGACGAAATTCGTCCACGCGGGAGGGCCTTGCTGCGAAGCGTCGGCGCCTGCGGCCGCATCGGTCGCGGCATTGGTTACCTGGGCAAAAATAGTGGCGAAGGAAGACGAAGACATTAAACGATTTCTTTCTGAAACCTAATTCAAAATACCACCTGGCCGCGCCGGAAAGACTTTTGCCTTCTGATGCGGAGCCGAGCGAGGAGCATACCCGCAGCAGTCTGTAACGAGCGAGCGACAAAGTCAGAAGGCGAAACAATTCCGGCCCGGTAGGGTTGCGTCATTTTTGGCCTCTGGCTTTGTTGCTCGTCGGTCAGAGACCTCAGAGGGTATCCTCCCTTCTCGCGCCTCGCCAGAGGCACAAAAATGACTGCAACGCGGCTCATGTGTTATTTTGAATCAGGTTTCTGGGTTTTGTAAGTGCGGAGGAAATTCTCGCGAAACGTGCCGAACGTATCGCGATCGAGCGCGTCCCGGATGTCGCGCATCAGTTCGAGGTAAAAATGCAAATTATGCAGGCTGACCAGAACCAGTGCGAGGATTTCACCCGCTTTGAATAGATGCCGAATATAGGCACGGGTAAAGTTTTGACAAGCATAACAGCCGCACCCCGGCTCCAAGGGCGCGCCGTCGAGCCGGTATTGTGCCCCGCGCAGGTTCACCGTTCCCCCCCGCGTATAGACCGTCGCATGCCGCGCCACGCGGGTAGGCAGCACGCAATCGAAGATATCCACGCCCCGCGCGACCAGCTCCACCATCTGGTGCGGCTGGCCCAGGCCCATGGCGTAGCGCACCTTTTCCTCCGGCAAATGAGGCACCGTGGAATCGACCGCCTTGTACATCTCCTCCTCCGGCTCGCCCACGCTCACGCCGCCGATGGCGTAGCCGTCGAAATCCATGGTTCGTAACGCGCAGGCGCATTCTTCGCGCAAATGAGGAATACCGCTTCCCTGCACGATGCCGAACAGCGCCTGCTCCTGCGTGGGACGCTCTTCATGCGTGGCAATCAAGTGACGATGATGGTCGAGCGACGAGCGCGCCCAGGTAATCGTCCGCTTCACTGCTGCGGCCACGGTCGCCTCCTCGCACGGCCAGGGCGGGCATTCGTCGAACGCCATGATGATATCCGCGCCGAGCGCGTGCTGGATGCTCATCGACTCCTTCGGCCCGAGAAAGAATTTGCTGCCGTCGAGATGCGACCGGAATTCGACGCCCTCGTCCGTGATCTGCCGCAGCTTCGCGAGGCTAAAAACCTGGAACCCGCCGCTGTCGGTCAGGATCGGCTTGTGCCAGTTCATGAACTTGTGCAGCCCGCCGAATTTCTTGAAAACCTCCAGCCCGGGCCGCAGGAAAAGATGATAGGTGTTGCCGAGGATGATTTCCGTCTTCATCTCGTCGAGGTAATGCGGGGCCACGGCCTTGACCGAGGCCTGTGTGCCCACCGGCATGTACTGCGGCGTCTCGATCACCCCATGACTTGTCGTCAGGCGGCCCCGGCGGGCCCGGCTCGCGGGATCGGTCTTGGTTAAGGCAAACATTACTTATTGCCCTGCCGCAGGTGGCGCGTTCGTGACCGGGAGCGCCCTCGGGAAGTTGGTGGCCGGCATCGAAGAATCGGCATTCGTCGCCGGGGCGGCAGAATTCTGCGCCGATGCGGGAGCCCACGTCGCGGGCGAGGCCGGATTGAGAACCGGCAACGGCGCAGGGGGAACTGATTCGACATTGGTTGCCGGCAATGGCTTGGGTGGCGTTGTCTCGGGGTTGGTCGCCAGGGTCAAAGCAGGAGCCATTAAAGGAGTAGCTGTCGGCTTCGCCACCTCATTCGTCACGTCCGGAATGGCCTTGGTATATAAACCGATCAGCAAGACGCCGCCGAGGATCACCCGGTAAAGCGCAAAGCCGTTGAAGGTGTGCGACTGCACGAAGCGCAGCAGCCACTTCACCACAAAAAACGCCACGATGCCCGACACCACGAAGCCGAGCGCGGTATCGATGATAAGCTGATGACCAGCGCCGTGCAGGTCCTTGCGATCCTTGAATGTCGCATAGGCGCTCGCCGCAAACATCGTCGGGATACCGACCAAAAACGAAAACTGCGTGACCGATGGCCGCTTCATCCCGACCGCCATGCCGGCCATGATCGTCGAACCTGAGCGCGATGCCCCCGGAAAGATCGCCGCGATCACCTGCCCAGTGCCCACGACCACCGCCTCGAACCACGAAATATCCTCGTGCGGGTAAAGATTCTTCGCGAGGAACTCGATCGCAAAAATGACCAGCCCGCCGATGAACGTCGCCCAAGCCACCGGCGTCAGCGACTCGGGAAGTTTTATCTTCAGTTTAACGGTTATGAGCAGGATCAAAACCGTTGTGACCAGGAATGCCAGCCCGATTTTCAAGAGATAATCCCGCGCCTCCCGCTTATCGATATTGGAGAACAGGTCGGTAATTCTTTGCCAATAAATGAAAAGCACCGCCAGGATCGCCCCGGCCTGGATCACCACGTTGAAAATATCGGGCTCCTGCGTACCCAGCCAATGCTCCGCGATCAAAAGGTGGCCCGTGGACGAAATCGGCAGGAATTCCGTCACGCCCTCGACGATGCCAAGAAGCACGATTTGCAGGTAATGAGAGAGAGAATCCACCGTAACGAATTAGCACGTTGCACCCGAATGAAAATCAGAATTGTCGAACGATTCGGTTGAATCGCGGGCGGTAAGATGACAAGTTGATGTATGCCGCGACGCCGTTATGACCTGGAGAAAAGCGAGGCGCGTCACCTCGCGCCGTATGCCCAGAACAGTTCGACCTCGCGCGGCCGCGTCCATCCGGAGGACCAGCACCGCTTCCGCCTCGACTTTCAACGCGACCGCGACCGGATCGTTCACAGCCGCTCGTTTCGCCGGCTCGAGTACAAGACGCAGGTCTTCCTCAACGGCACGGGCGATCATTACCGGACGCGGATGACCCATACCATGGAGGTCTCGTGCATCGCGCGGACGCTGGCCCGTTCGCTCGGCCTCAACGAGGATCTTGCGGAGGCGATTGCGCTGGCGCACGATCTCGGTCATCCCCCTTTCGGCCATCTCGGCGAGGAGACGCTCAATCGCCTGATGGAAAAGCACGGCGGCTTTCGGCACAACGCACAGAGCCTTCGCGTGGTCGAGGAACTGGAACTGAAATATCCCGAGTTCAACGGCCTCAACTTGACCTGGGAAGTGCGCGAGGGTCTGCACAAACCTTACGTGGCGGACCGGCTGATCGAGGGTTTCATCCAGCCATCGCTGGAAGCGCAGGCGGTCGATCTTTCCGACCAGATCGCCTACATCTGCCACGATCTCGACGATGGACTCGAATCGGGCCTGATCAATGAGCAGGAGTTGAACAACCTCGAATTGTGGCGCGACACGCGCGAACGGGCGCTGGCCCCCTACCCGCACCTGGAAACGGAGCGGGCTCGCTACTTCGTGCTGCGGACCCTGCTGGGCCGCCTCGTCGAGGATGTCATCGCCCACTCCAGCCAGACGATCAAGGGTCGCGCGCCGCAGAGCAGTGATGACGTGCGCCGGATGCCATCGATGATCACTTTCTCGCCGGAGATGGCGAGCCGCGCGAAGGACCTGCTGACTTTTCTCTACAGCCGCTTTTATCATCACCCGTCGCTGACCGCCGTGCGCCGGCGCTCGGTCGATTGCCTCGTGCAGCTTTTTGAGTTGCTCGTCGGCCATCCGCATTTGCTCAGCTCGCAATTCGTCATGCGGGTGAAAAACGACGGCGAGTATCGCGCGACCTGCGATTACCTCGCCTGCCTGACCGATCGGCAAGTCTATCTCCAGCACCAGAAATTAATCGGCGGGCAACCCTCGCTGGAAGCGGTGCGGCTGGAGCAAACGGCGCTGCTGTAGAATATCTACAAACCGGACCAAATTGCCAAATTCACCAAAATTACGAAATTAAAGCCAGGAAACCATGAGGGTTATCCTCTGCTATCACACTCAGGGTCATTTCTAAAAAATTTGGTTAATTTGGAAAATTTAGTAATTTGGTAATTCCTCGTCTCCCTCATGATCAACTCCGCCTACACTCCTCCGCTCGACCTGGTTCGCCGTCCGCGCCGCAATCGCCAAAATGCAGCCATCCGTGCGCTGGTGCGCGAGAACAGCATCCACGTTGAGGACCTGATCCAGCCGCTCTTCGTGAAGGACGGTCACGGCGGCCCGGAGGAAATCCCCAGCCTGCCGGGCATGGAGCGGCTCAACGTCCGCAACACGCTCACGGAAGTGGCGCGGCTCGCCGAGCTGGGCATTCGCGCGGTGGCGCTCTTTCCGCAAATTGACGCGGCGTTGAAGGATGGTCGCGGCAAATATGCCGTGCTGGGCAAGAACTGGTTTTTCACCGCGATCAAGCAAATCAAGACGGAAGTGCCGAACATGCTCATCGTTGCGGATGTTGCGCTCGATCCCTACACGGACCACGGCCATGACGGCGTGCTTGATCCGAATACGGGCGACGTCGCCAACGACGAGACGGTGCATATCCTCACCCACTACGCCACGCAACTCGCCGCTGCCGGGACGGACATCGTCGCGCCCTCGGATATGATGGATGGGCGCATTGGCGCGATTCGCGATGAGCTGGATCGCGAGGGTTTCACGCAGACGTCGATCCTCGCCTACGCGGTGAAATTCGCCTCAGCCTATTACGGGCCGTTCCGCGACGCGGTCGGCAGCGCGACGAAAAAGGGCACGCCCGCGCTCGACAAGCGCAGCTACCAGCTCGACCCCGCCAACCTGCGCGAATCGCTGCTCGAGGCGCGGCTGGACGAGGACCAGGGCGCCGACTTGCTCATGGTCAAGCCGGCGGGCCTGTATCTTGACGTCATCTCCGCCGTGCGCGCCGGGACGGTCCTGCCCGTCGCGGCCTACCAGGTCTCCGGAGAATACGCGCAGATCATGGCCGCGGCGCAGGCCGGCTGGCTCGATCTCGAAAAAGCGCGCGACGAATCGATCATCGCCATCAAGCGCGCCGGCGCCGACATCATCCTGACCTATTTTGCGAAGGAGATGGCGAAGAAGCTGAAAGAGGGATAGGGCATCATGGCCCGCCTCGCCCGCGTCATTCCCGAAGTTTCCCTGGACCGCGCCTTCGACTACGAGATCCCCGCGCCGCTGGCGGAAAGCGTCGTCCTCGGTGCGAAGGTGCGCGTTCCCTTCGGCCGGCGCGAGATCATCGGCTACGTGGTCGAGTTTCCCGACGCGCCGTTCTCCACGAAGCACGCGCTCAAGCCGGTCGCGGCCGTGCTCGCGTCGGGCCTGTCCCTGCC
>Ga0116229_10000214_pt1 | contig 66893 bp, 43 predicted proteins | sample S1TSphgellanicum_3_FD_87313 | JGI IMG/M metagenome (GOLD analysis project Ga0116229, IMG submission 87313) | Host-associated microbial communities from peat moss isolated from Minnesota, USA - S1T2_Fc - Sphagnum magellanicum MG | ecosystem: Host-associated > Plants > Peat moss > Unclassified...
AAATAAAAATTATTAAAATTTTATTAAGACATCCAAAATTTAGTGGTGTAATTTTTTGTGAGAAACTTCTTCAAATGGGTTAAGTTTTTTTTTTTTTTTTTTTTTTTTCCTTTTGAAATTTGGCAAAATTTGATTGTTTTTGAATTTTCTAATCACCAAATTTTGAAAAAAAGAAAAAGAAAAAAAAGGACCAGATTCTAACTTATGTTCTAGCAGGTAGCCAAAAATACAGAGGGATGCTAGATACTTGTTTGCTTTCTTATTTTCTTATCACCAAATCTGGCTAAATTATTTTATAGATGATTGCAAATTCAGCTACATTCAAAATTGAAATAAAAAACCTTGAACATTATATGTGCCCATAGTTGTTAATGCTGGCTAGAACATGTAGAAATGCTAAGGTGAAAAACAATGGGGGGCAAAGGGCAGACTGGGAGAAAATGAATTGCAGCAGTACTCTTGTACTGACTACATTAACAACCATAAGCATATGTAATGTTTGGGGTGCTAGTTCACTCTCGCCCATGGTTCCATAATCTCTCCCTGACAGGGAGCAGAGCCAATAAGAGGGTTACCTTATTTGTGGCTCCAGTTTGAATATTGAGTAGTTCAAAACCTGGATAATGAGAAAGTTGAACATTTGTGCTGCATTTGTCTTTCATTTGAAAAGATTTTTATGCCGGGCAACATGAGAACAATCCAGAATTTGTCATGGGTATTTGAGAACAATCCGGAAATTTTCATGGGTTGAATAATACATCAGATTGAGGGTGTGAGGCGAAGCCATTTTGTTGTATTTCTTGATGAGCTACCATACACATTTGTCTGATCCCCAAGTACTTTGTTTCCAAAGTCACATCTCCCATCCACCACTTAGTGCAGTATGCCCCCCCCGCCCCCCTCCCCCCACACACAAGGACTTTGTAGGTTCAAGGCACCATCATGAGGTTAGTAGCCTAAATGTGCACTGAAGAACCTTGAGAGCTTCATGTGCGGGTACCCAGTCCCCAAAGCAAAGTGTAAATCTTTTTCATCCCTGACAATGTATAAGCCAAGGTTGACCAATTATAAACACCCAACTGAACTTGTCTGCAGAGCATCACAAATTGCAGTTGTCTCACCAACCAACCTAGCCCATGATGTTTACCTTTTAAAACACTTCTACAAATCAAATGAAATAAACTGGCAATGCTTTAGACTTAGTTTCCCCTCGATGCACAACAGATCTTCTATGATTTTAACACCTGGTATATGTAATAAGCCTGACTTTGACCAATATTTTAAAATTGAAAAATGTCATATGGAAGGCTGACATGAGAATTTCCAGTGATGTGATGGGATAACAATTTGATTGACAGAATACAGAACACAACAGTCTAGAAAGATCAAAACACATAATAGTAATGCACTGTAAAATTACCATTACCATATGTGTTTTGATCCTAGAACTTTAACATAGGAATGTAATTTACAATATTATATTATGTCATGCAAACATTGACCCTAGAACTTAGACATAGGAACCTAGAATCTAGAACTCCTAAACACTATCTAAATTTACAACCCTAACCCTTTCGTAACCCTAAGATGCAGACCCTGTAAATAAGCCTTAAAGACCTGCTAGGTCCACTTCTAAGGCTTGGGTCGAGGTCCATGTAGAGCTGCTGGATCTGGTTGTTAGTTGGGTCCAAGTCCATATAGACTTGTCAAGTTCAATTCTTAAACCTGGATTCGGATCCAGAACCAACCAAAAGCCCAGAACCAGCCAACACTGGTTCAAAGTTGAAACCCAGTGGTGTGCAGGAGAAACTCCTGCTGGCCGCCCTCTGCCAATAAGCTTGACTTGGGGGGATGCTTGTCAGGTCAGGCCTGCCGTTCTGCTTGGAAAGAAAAATAAATTAAGGAACGCATTGAGAACAAAAGCCACTAGACCCAAGAATCCTTCCAGTTGAGCTTGGGCCACCAAAGTCAGAGCTTAGGGTAGTGGGTGGTGGGGGAGGAGATGGCATGCATGTTTGTTGGACCCATTTACATCTGTAATGCAAAAACTGATGACATTATTTTGGTATCTGCACACCATCAAATCCCAACTACTACATTAAAAAGTAATTCTCACTTGCTGCCAAATCATATTAGGGAGTTCGTTTGTACCAGTCAAGATTTCTCTCAGAATCTGGTCATCAGTTTTCATTAATTTTCTAACTAATTCAAGGCATGGTAATTTAAGGACTCCTGTAAATTATAAAGCAACAAAGCAGAGTTTTTCTTTTCATTTCTGTCATGTAGCGTTAATGATCTTCTCCAGTAAGATCTAGTGTGAAAAATTACCTGCGAAAAGTTTATAGAAAAACTGATGAAAAGAAACTGCCCCAAAACTGAAAAAAAAGTGTCAATATGTGATGAAATTTTCTCCTTCAACATTTTTTCCTCAAAAAATTGACAGCATTTTTTCAATTAAAGGATCTAAGACAGAATATTTCCCTTTACTTTTGTCAAGTCAAAGTTTTTGCAAAATTTTCACCAAGGAAAAAAAAAAGCTTGTGCGATATTGGTACTGGCTAATATTTTGACTTGTGTGGTTTGTGTGAACTGACAATGTGGTTCGTAGTTTGCAATAAAACGTTGATCTGCTGCACTTGTGCTTATCGTCAGCTCTTGTTTCCTAGAAACTTTGAGGAATATTCTTCTATTGTTGATGATGTGATGTTAATGAAATTAAGGAAAATAAAAAAAATTAACATTCTCTTCTAAATGGTGTGATTTTTTTTGTATGCCACTCTCCAGCGTTTTCACTAGATCTTGATTCTCTAGATAGGTTGGGAACATATTGGAACATCATTGGGAACCTGATGGGAACACACTGGGAATTTGCTGGGTTGGTCAGTACAATCGGCCCCTTTTATAAAAATAATTGGTTGATGTAGAACTAGTGATGATCATCCCAAAATTGATTTGTTTGGATAATGTGGAACATATACCCATAGTAACATAAGGACATTCAGCACTAAATAATTATGAGAAAAAATTCAGAAATTATTAAGCTTAGGTGTACTTAACAAGTTAAAAACACACCTTAATAAGTTATTTTAATGGTTATGCCAGAATCTTAGGAGAAAATATATTAAATATTCAGCAATCAAGTTGTGGAACCTGCTAGGAGGCTACTTCACTGGGACAGTATGATGGGCAATTGATGATCAATGAGTCCTTCAAATTGTCAACTAGTTGGACAGCCACACTGAGCAGCAACAGTAGTAAGTAGCCTAGCAGTGTTTTGTTTTAGGAATTTTGTGACAAAGCCATAGTGGCCATCATCCATAGGAAGGCTTAGCCAAATCAGCAAAAATGGCCAAACCTTCCTATGGATGATGGCCACTATGGCTTTGTCAAAAATCCTTTTGTATTCCTGGCTGCTTACTGGAGCCTCCTGCAGCTTTGTGGGCCCTCCATCAAATCTCAGGGAAAATTAATTCAGGCAAATTAAGATTCAGTTCTTTTAGGATTTCTTTTAGCAAAAGAGGAGGAGCTAAAATAGGAGTTGCTTTCATTTCGCCAGTAAGAAAAACACTAGTAACTAGGTGCCCAGTGGGGTTGGGGGAGGGGTGGTGTGCAATACAGGAATTCTTTTCTTTCTGTGGAAGAGTCCAGTAAGTCAGCAAGATACAGATCCAGCTGCAAGGACTTGAGGAGAGTATATTTTGAAAGTGTATATTATACAGATCTAGTTGTAGGCTAGCACTAAAAATATCCTATGTTGTCAAAGAAGGGAAGCTGCTCATGAGCTTGAAGATCAGAGACATCCCAAAATAATTAATTAATCCACTACCTAATTTGGAACTCTTTCATTAACTTGTGACATGTATCATGTGACCAGTTTCCTAAGGGCTAGCTAAGTCCTCAACTGAAAGTGATAAAAAAATCCTTGAATTGATCAGGTACCTGATCATATATATACAAGTTGCTGATCAGATTGTATCGATCTGATTTTTTTTTCCTCAGCATTACACAAGTTGTAAAACCCACATGGCCAAGTCATTTCACTCTATTGAAAAGAACACTTATACGCAAGTTGATAAACCCATGATCAAGTCGTTTCAGCTATTGAAAAGCTGGACACTTCTTGGTGTAGTGATTAGCTGCTTGCAGCAGTTTTTTTCAAAGTGAAAAAAATTTGCTCTTGAAGTAACTGAGCTAATTCTTCTGAAGAGCTATGCAGACTGAGTACTGAGGATCAGAGCTTAAGAGAAATTTTGTTATCATATGCAGCTAGCTGCGCTAGTAGGCTGCTAGTCTTGATTAAACCATGCCTGTTAGGGCGGCGGCCTGCTGCTGCACATGATGCCTGGTTTTATTAATATGATTGTTATGTCTAGTGTGAGTTCGGCGGCATATATAAATTGCTGGAGCACTGCTAGTAGGATAGTTACTACAGTAACTACTACTCCAACTAAGTTGATCTCCTGCAGGGTTGAGTAGATTCAAGATTTCACGAGCTTTGAGCTTGGATCGTACACTACACTCACTTGGTAGGAGCATTAGAAGTTTAGTGAAAGCTCCTCCTGATTGCAACGCCGTTTGGAGAGCCTGTCGGTTGCCAGAGGAGAAAGAGACTACGGCCCACAAGACCGCGACTGCATGCTCCGTTGCTAGCTTTGATATCCCCACCATCGATTTTGCTATCAACGGGATAACTAGCCGTGCTTGATTGCAGATGGCTTCACGGCCTTCTGCACAGCTAGCCAGAACCTCCAACACAGCGAAAGAGTGCTCGATGTTGCAGCATCTCTGCTGATGATGATCAGAAGCTGCTGCTGTCTCCGTAGTGCCGAGCAGCTGTATCAAAGCGCCTACGGTATCAGCTTCTATGGCCGCTAAACGGTTTCTCTTGGGAGCATGGGCGCAGAGTGATAAGAGACACTTCAAGCTGGTAAGGACAGTTCTTCTAGGGTACACTCGATGCTCCTTCAACAGACACACAAGCCCTTGAATAGCAGTAGGCAGCCCTGATCCTCCTCCAAATGCAGCAGCAGAATTTATACCTACAGCAGCTGCTGCTGCTTTCAGATTACTACTAATATCCACGCCTACAACTATGATCCTTTCCAGCACTTCAGCTGCATCGATCTTACCATCTCTGCTTCCTGAAGATAGAATCCAACAGAGAGCAGCCATTGCCGGTTTTGCATCAGCCATAGCCTTCTTGTCACTTTCGGTCAGTGAACCTAGCAGAGCAATCGTCGCCACGCTATCCTCGCAAGCGTCCAAACCAACTTCTGATCCAAGAGCAGCTGCTGCTAGAATCGGTACCACTCCTGCCTTTACTATACACATCCGACTCTTCTCATCGGTCTGCACCCCCTCGACTAAAGTCCGTAATTTCTTCAGAGAATCCTCCATCAGAAAGCCGTGGGCAATCCTCTTTAGCAAACGCCTCGCATGCTGCTCGAGCAGCTCGATTGTTGGCGGCTGCCGCCTCTCGGGCGAGGTGCAGCTGGGAAACCTTCTTTCTACACACCAATCCTGGATGAGTCGACGGAGAGTATGGTTGGGGATGAGATCCTGTGTGACCAGCACCTGATTCGTTGCAGGACATGTGCAATGGCCATCTCCCAGCCACTTCTCAATGCTGGCACGGTCGTATGTGATCCCTGTGCTCAAGGTCACGGGATCATTCATTAACTCCAGTGAGATCGGGCAAGTGAATAACGTGGGGACGCTGACGGTCGATGATGATACTTCTTCATGCAGAAACTCCCACTGATCATGCTGCTGCTGCTGCGGCTGCTGCTGCAGTACCGGCAGCTCCAATTTGTCAGCTTCAAACTTCCCCCGGGGCATCATCACTTCCAAGCCGGCTCCGAAAGCCATGTCTGACCTCATGCACCACCAGCTACAACGCGGAAGTACTGTCAAATCGCCTAAGATCAACTATCTACTAGTTTTCAACTCTCCCGTCCTGTGTCGAAACTCTCCCTCTTGTGGTTGCTAATCTAGTAGTGTAGAGCTGCACGCGGACATATAACGTTGCCCCGCGAAGTCACATGCTTCAAGAGCCGTGACCCCGGAACAGAGAAGCGTATCGGCATCAAAACTACTTAGCAGCTCGCGAATATTGTAGCTGCTGGAACTAATTAGTAGCGAGGTTTACACACTCGACAGGGAAGTCCTTCTAGAGTTTCCTGTGAAACAAGCATACTATAAATTCATCAGCAATATCAGTACTACTTTGACCAAAACACACATGAGCTCGTCTTCTCAGATCCAGTTAAGGAAAAGAGCTGCAAGTAACTAACTACATAGAAATGGTAGAGATCAGCTGCAAAAGTCACAGATAATATAATCCCACTTATAGTACTCAAATATATGCTCTCAGCGTTGATTCACAAACTGTCTAAGTAGTAGTAGCGCCGCGAGCGGTATACCAGCTGCAAAGACGCACCCTGAGATCCTGATCCCTACTAGTTGCCGTGAACTTTGAGATCTGTGAACTGAACGACGACAAGCAGCTGGAGCACCAGCAGCCGGAAGAATGAATTCCACTACCACCTATTCGCGACCATGTGTCATGTGCGCGACTAGTCCGGCCGGCCGCCTGCGGGCGTGTATTATATATAGATAATATAACTGGTAAGTCTGCACAGAGGTGGTAGGCTCTATTAAGCGAGAACTCATCGGGTGGTGGAAACTCCTTATCAGGTAAAAGCTATCAGGAGAGAAAATCATGTCCTTGCACAGGCGTCGGTTGACAAGCTAAGCTAAGCTAGCTACCTACTGGTTGAAGCAGCAGGCGGGGAGGGCGGGACAGATCAGCGTTGTATGTCAGTCTAGTTGCAGGCCCCAGACAAAGGGAGAAATCAGCCAGTCGTAAATGACAGACAGACTGACTTCCTGTCATGGGTCTAGACGTCTAGACTCTCTATCTAGATCACGTAGTAGACCTATTTCAGACAAATTATAATATGAGTCAAAGCGGCGCGGCGCTAGCTTCTTTGGTGTTCTTACTCTTTAACTAGCTGGCAAGTCCAACCAGCTAGTTGCAGAACAACAACCCCCTGCCGGGCGAAGAAATGGCAATCCCATAGTTGTCGCCATCGTCAACTCCTGTTCCGTTGGACGGGACCCACATGGCCTGGGTTGTAAACCAGATGGCCGCTTGCCTGCCTGCCTGCCCGCCCGGCACGGTTATCAGTCCAGTAGAAATTTTTTAAAGAAAATCCATGTGAACCCAGTTGGAGAATACTTAGGTACCCAAGAGTCGTGCGTGCGTGCGTGCTATGTATTAGACGACACGAATGCGGCGGCCGACCTCTGGATCCGCACCGGCCTAAAATTTCTGATCTCAGCTGTCATGACTCCTATGGAGCGGAATGCAGGTCAAACTCATGTAAGCATCTGACCCTAGGAAGTTGCACCGTCAAAATCACAAGAATGGATCGAGCACTCATATCATTACATCGTCTCACTCGATCAGTTACGCTTTCCTAGCAACCATCATCATCCAGGTCTTCATCCATCATTCGTCATGGTTCATCATCATCTAGGTCTTCATGGTCATCATCCAGGTTTTCATCCATCAATCGTCATGGTTCATCATCTAGGTCTTGTTGCATTCATTGGGGTTCATCATCCAGGTCTAATTCATTCATCATTCATGGTGGTTCATCATCTAGGTCTTCATTCATCACTTATTGAGGTTCATCATAGACTAGACCTTCTTCATTCCTCATTCATTGAGGGTCATCATCTAGGTCTTCATTCGTCATTAATTGTGGGTCATCCATCATCTGTGTCTTCATTCATCATTTGTCAAGGTTCAGCAATATAACACCTACGACAGATTCATGAGTTCTCCTATTGCATTACCCAGAAACCTATAGATGCTCTCTAAGAAACCAATGAATGCACAAATCCCTTGTAAGATTATAGTCTAGAGGATAATGAATTGGGTTTTTTAATACTGATCAGCCTTTGTGGTCGGCTTAGGGAATGATTTTCACAACTTATACCCAAAGGGATATTACTAAAGTTCATTGTTTCTTTTTCAAATTTCTCTTAGCACCAAGGTGATTGTCAAAACTTTGCCAAGTTTTAAAAAGATGTGTGTATACATTTCTCATTCATATGAATGAATGTATGCTTGATTAATTGGTTAGTACATCCTTAAAAGTCTTGAATTGGATGGGAAAGAGGTATCAGGTCTAGGTCTGGCCCTAAGTAGAACCACAGTCCAGTTGTAATTAAGTGGGTGGAGAATAATTAGGCTTATGCGACCCAGCACCCACCAGTGCACCGTCTACCCCAAATCCCATTATGACTCTGTTGTGAATGAATGTTCACAACTGAATTGTCCTGCGGTTCCATCTTGGTAAACTACTCGGTAAAACCTTCCACTTCCCCCCAGTCACACCACCTAGGTAACTACCTATTTTAAGTGGGTTAGTATTTAGGATCATAGATCATTAGGTAGGGAGCTGATGTGGTTACTACGTAGGTCAGCTAAGTAGGTAAGGCACTTGGTTGCTAGGTAGATGCATGTGGATGGTTAGTGTTAGTACATAGCTAACCACTTGTGGTTAGTTGTGGGACAGGAATAAAATTTGATAGTGTTTCCTGTCCACACACCATCCATCTTGCAGGGTGAGACGGTAGTGGTTTACTTACATGCTCTTTCTTGTTCATTCTTTTGCTTTAGCTCTTTTTTGTGTAGCGTACGCAAGGGACAAAAACAAAGCTAGGTTTAATCATCCTGGCTTTACAGCCTTCTCTCTTCGAAATGATTGTAGCAAGGGCCGGTTGGTTGGCCAAGCAACCCCTTCTCATATATATAAAAATGTATGTATGTATGTATTCATTTTAAAACTGTTATGGCCCATCACATGTCAAATTCACATCCTAAGAAAATTTAACCAACCGAAAGACATGCTTCATGAACAATTGAAGCATCAAAAGAATGATCATAAATCAAAACACCTATCAAATTCCAACAAATGGAAAACAACTAGATTATGTCCTTCTACCACACACTTGTTCCAAAACATATCAGAAGACCAGAAGGATTGGTGGCAAGAGAATGTAAATTTTGAACAACAATTGAGTGTTCCGGGAAACCACATATCTGTCAATTCACTGGGCCCAGGAACAGTTAATGAATTAGACACCAAAGTCTCTCTCCAACACTATGTACACCTTTGTAGCAAAGTGTGGCATCTGTAGATCTTGAAGCCTTGAATGTCATAGTTTGGCTAATTTGTTCAAGATGATATTTTGTATCATGGCATCAACAACATGTTCAAACAGGAAGAAAGCTAAAGTGGATTTGTGGACATTTGGGGACTCTTTTCAAATTGATATATCAAATTTTGATGTTTTAATTATTTTTCCTTACACAATGTTTTGAAATTTGGTGTATCTAATTTTGGGGGGCGATTTTTGCCACTTAGCAACCCAAAAAGAATCGAGCATGACACATACAAAGGATTTTTGTGAAAAAGATGTGCCAGATTTTGAGGAACTTTTTTCTGGAATAGATTTTTAGAATAGACATATTTAGACAATAGGTGGAAAGTAGCCAAAAATAAACAAGATTCTTAAAATTTTCTACTTTCCTCTCTTTAAAAGTGCTTAAAATTTTCCCAATATCTAAAGACCTGTACTCCAATTGAGCCCATCACCATGACTCATTTGTGGCAAAAAATTTCCATTTTGAAAAAAAAATTAACAATAAAAATATTCTGTGAAAAATTCGTTGTTCTCAAAACAATTAGCCAGGAAATGAGAATTGTAAATTCAATGGGGGATGTAAAACGTCTCTCGCTCTCTCTCTCTCTCTCTGGATTGTGCTAGTCTTATTTCTACTAAGTTACTTGCGGACTTCAGGGAGCCGCTCTGGGCTCTTCCCAATCTGCTAGCCTTGTGGTCAGCTGGGTGGAGTACTCAGTAGCCGGTACAAAAGCTTACACACAATAGAGGACTAGGGGAAAAACAACATCACTTATTGTTTACAAGGGCGGTTTTTCTTCCGCTTTCTGTGAGTGCAAGTCGGTGTCCGTTAAATAAAGCTGTCTTCCATTGTCAACGGCCACTTATTTGATTTGTGGGTGAATCTTTAGTCTTTTTCTGCACCCTTGATTTCATGTACTACTCATCAGTGGCAGAAAACTTTTCCAGCTTCTTTCTTGCATGGGGTTTTTTGTTTACTATTTTTTTAATAATTTTGTTATAATAATTTTATTTTTTATATTTTTTTGGGTGGCAGTTTTCTGTCAGTTTGTGATTTAGCTCAACTCACTCATTGCAGGGCTGTGATCCATCCTGCGGCCGTCGTTGCAGCTGGTTGCATCCAGTTTTTTTTTCTCTCCCTGAACATTTTTTTTGGTGGCCTCCTGTTGTAAATTCGACTAATTATTCTAATCTTTTTGGAAAAACTGGTTAAAATTTCTATATTACAAAATAAACCCTGATTGTGTTCTTTCATTTGCCCAAATTTTTTTCCTTCTGTGATTTTTTTTTTTTTTTGAATTGTTTTCTTCTTCCTTTCATTTGGTTTGGTTTGGTTTGAGGTCTACTGCCATATTGAAACTTAGAAATCGCTCTAGGCAGCAGATAAAATTCAAAGGTCTCAATACCCGGTTTCAAATCTCCTGCCATATTGAAACTTAGAAATCGCGCTAGGCAGCAGATAAAATTCAAGGGTATCAATACCTGGTTTGAAGTCTTGTGCCATGTTGTAACTAGTGACTCCAGTCGCCATTTCAATTCCACAATTCAAACCTTATAACTTCAAACCTTAAGAAGTGCTTAATGGCCTTAATGCTAGATGAATTTAATGACAAGAAAACTAGTTAGAATCTCTTACTACTAGTTTGTTGAAAGTTTAATTTTTAGTTAATTCAGTAATTATATGTATTCAAAACTCATGTTTTGCCAATAAGGAAAAGACTACACATTGGTGTAAGATTTCGGAATAAAATTTTGATTCAAACTTGACGCAAGTTGAACTTTGCTTTTTTGAAGGTTCCATACTTACCACCCTCTAAACACATTCGCATACAAAAGGGTACATTTGCAGATTTACCCAAGAACATAAAATCAACATTGCATGGGCCACTTTTAGATGGTGAAGGGAAAGAATCAAGAGAAAGCATTAAAAACAAACAAGGGAAGAAGGTGGGGGGAGAGAGAGGAAAAATTATTAAAAAAAAAGATGTTGATAACTAATTTTTACAATGGGAATGAAAGGAAATGTGAAATAAACATGGACACTGAAGTATATCAAAAGCATGAAACACTATTCGTAGATAAAATTGATTGTACACATATAATTGTCCATAGGTGGGCGTACCAGGACCATATCAATGAAATTAATCTTTTAGATGGAATTTTCAATACAAAGGAATCATTGTACTATGCATGAATAATGATTGTAGCATATGCCCATGGATGAATTCATTTTCATGAACTCTACCGCATAGAATCAAAAACTGCAACATAAATGAAATTGACAACATGAATGACAACAAGTGCCACATTAATAAAAATCAATGAATGATAAATTTTCATGACATGAATGAAATTACGTTCATGAATATAAATGATCATCATGCATCTATATTTGTCTATGTGAAGCCAACATGCTTATCTTCCTCCCCTTTATAAACATGTCTCGATACATGTAATAACTGAAATTCAAAAGCAAATTACCTTCAACATTTCCAACTATTTTTTGCAGACATTATTTCAGACTAGGTAGAATGGCCCAAAACAAGAATCTTGGAAAACTTGCAAAAGTTTGCTTCTCACTACTATTCTGAACATATTTCTATATGCATAAGTTTTGTCTGATCTGTCCAAATGAGTAAGGGCTGATATATTCTTTCAGTGATTAGCTTAAGCAAATTATCATTAGTGGTTATTTTACTTCATCCTCCTTGAAATCTTGTCACCATGGCAGCAAAGACAATTTTTGACTAGTTGCAACACCCACCAACACCACAGGCATCCCAACCACCATCGATAAGTTTGGTACAATCATTGTTGAGCCATAACTATATATTCTAATAAAATCATATTTCATGTGTAGATTTATTAGGCGAAAGCATGGGTTTGTATTTCAACTCTAATTTGTGAAATGGTTGTAATACTTATGAGTTAACAAAAAACGGAATTTTTAACAAACATTTATGAAAATGACCTGTGAGGCAATGAAAGTGATAAGAGAAACGCTGGAAATGTATAATTTGCAAGTAAAATCAATGCAAGTCTTCTTAAAATTACCCCAACCCCAACTTGGCCAAAAATCAGCTGTACAAATGTATTATGGACCCAATTGGGCTGAGTGAGGTGGTGTTGATCAGTTATTAGAAATTTTTAGGAACTGCCATTCCGTGTCTCTAAAGCCTCACAATTTGTAAGAGCCTGCTATTGTCATAATTTTTTAATTTACTATTCTGAAGAACATGTCGAGTTCCAGCTCTTAGAGCAACTGCACCAGTACCCAGTATGTGACCCTGCAAATTAAAATGTTGATGAAGAAGAGTCAAAACATGCTGGTTGGCTTGGCAAAATTGTTTTGCACGATGCAATTAAGAATCACAATCCAAGGTGCCATCAAGTCGCTAATAAATTACAAACTACAACCCACCAAGCAATTGTGTAACTACAAGCAACAACAATGACAAACAAATGAATTCTTGCAACCTTGACCTGCTACAACTTGAGTTTTCCATTTAATCCAGTGCATGTTGATCATTAGAATGCACATTCCAATCTTCTTGTTTGCTTCAATCATCGGCTGTTTTGTTGAAGGTTCAACCTTTGTGCTTCAAGTTTATTGAAGGTCCAAGAGTTTAGGTTGCATGTATGGCACCACACCTTGTTCCTCTAGTGAACATCAAGTTTGGATACTTCTTCAACCAACAAATGCCTCATGATAGATTGATTAATGAGTCTCTTGTTGATCCCCATTGCCTTCAAAATAGTCATGTAGAAAAGAAATATGTAAATCAAAAATTGGTCTCAAATCCCAATTCTATTGACTGTGAAAAAGATCATTGATGGGTTTAACTCTAATAACTTGACAAAAGTCCTACTACACTCTTTGTAAATTGGGAGAATTTCAAAAAATAACATTTATAACATGTTTTTTTTGTTTTGGGGCAAATGGAGTAAATGTGTTTTAAAAACAAAGTTATAATGCAATTGCAACAAGACTATGCCCCATTTGTGTTAAGAATGCATTGTAAGGTTCATTGATGTAATTTGGTAATGCAAACACTCTCAAAGTTGCTTTCAATTGCAACATTGGTACAACTCATGCAAACTTTATAAGGGTATTTTTCCAAACTCCAAAGAGACATCTTGAATCTACCAAACAAACCCAAAATATGGAAACAAAAGGCAACAAAATCTTATGCAATGTGAAGAGACATGTTGGATCTCCATGCTATCACTTGCAAAATGAGTCTTTTTTTTAAGCATTAGTCATTTTTAATAAAGATAGTTTTGGATCCATTCATTTTCCCCTTGGTTACTTAAGAACCAACCTTTTTTTTTTTGTTAAATATCGCCAGTTTTCTTTAAAAAAAGAGGTCATGCTCTAAGTACAAGGGAAAAAGTGGGGGAAAAATGCTTCCAAATAGCCAAAAATAATATGTCCATGGCCATGTGATAGCCCAATCACTCCATCCGCCATGATGGGAATAGCATGAACTTGCTCTATGGTCATGGACCATGTTGCTAAATTCTATCTTAGCCCTCCAATTTTCATGAGGTGATCACATCTTGGCCTTCTATGTTGCCAAAATGATTACCCTAGGTTGAGATAACAGCTAGCAAGGCTTCAACTAGACTTTTAGATTAAAGTGAGTAGTCTTAAACACAATTGTTAAGGTTTGAGTTAAAAAGCCATCTTGATTTATGAGTTTTAACTACCTACTTTACTATTAACTACTTGTTCGTTGTAACTTTAGTAAATAGTATTACTACATAATACTTAGTACTTACCCTAGTAAATCATAATGTTGGAAATTTGTAACTTGTAAGAGTGTAATACTAAGTACATATTACTTATTTACCAGTAACTATTGTAAAAAAAGTGTGCCCTTTAAAGTATAGAGGTACGTTGTCATTGTAAGTTGTGATGAGTGATTATGGTTATGACAATTATTTGTCAAATTTCGACTTGGAGGCTTGGATAATGAAGCTTTGATCAGCTTTAGGTTTTTGTTTGCCCATTAATGCTTTTGATGAATCTAAAGATGGCAACTATTTGTAATCATGATTAAGTTGTAATGATAAAATCAAAACTTAAAAGGTCATGGTAATCATTCAACAATGTTTTGATATTTACATTATGCAATTAGTGGATTAGTCATTAATGTGTATAACATTGCACTCAAGAAATAAGATCAATGATTCAACATTGTGTAGTGTGCACATTCAAGTTTTTTAAGTTTTAGCCTTGAGGGTGGCTTTGAAATTTGTTAAATAAATTGTTTGTGCATTGTGCAGTGTTTGCTATTAGTGTTTTGTTGCAATATTTCTTTTGGGTGCATAGTGTGCATTACAAAGTTTTTAGGTGTGCAAACAAAGTTATTTGTCAATTTTATGGCTCCATTGAACCTATCAACAAATTTCAAGGTGAAAGCATTGTTTGGCAACAACAATGCAACAAATGGTGGAGAAATTGTGCTTAATCCAAGCTTGATCACATCCAATAATAATGCACCTCCTCCACAAGCACCCACCATCATTTCTTCAGACTCAATGCAAGTGGGTGTTGTGGGTTCACTTGAAGCACTAATCAACTTGGAATCTAACTCCACACAAACAAGCATTAATGTTGAACCTCTAGCCAAAAACAACGTAAGAACTATGACGCCATCCAAAAATGGCAAGACCATTAAGCAACTTAATTTGATTGTGCAAAATCTGAGATGGTTGACAACATGTTGGTATCTGTCAAATGCATAGTGTGTGACATGATTACAAGTTGGGTCAAACACATTGTGTTTAAACATGACAATCTTGAAAAACACATGGGGAAATGACAAGTAGACCATGACATTCCTAGCAAAGGGTTGAAGAAAAATGAAATATATTACGACAAGAACAACAAACATGTTCAAAATCTTACCTTGTTGAGTGCTTTACAACCTTTGTTTATTTTCCAACAAGTTGGCAATGTTGCTACTAAGGAGAATTAACACAAGATTGCCTAGTTCGCTATTCTTTTTCATGTTTTGGAAAATGGTCAACCCATGGTTAAATATGAATATCTTAAACCTTTATTTGAATTTTTGAAGGTAAAAAATCTACCTTAAAGACATTGTCCACTAATGCTTCAAGGTGGGTGATGGGGGAACATATTCATCACCAAGTTCTAAAAGCCTTAAAGGCAACTATTATTGGAACTTCATTCCTTTCAATTAATTGCAATGAGGTGACTTCAATCAACAACCAACAATGGTTGTCGATACATGTGTATGTGTTGGACAATTGGGTGTGTACATTGTTGCTTTTATCCATGGCCTAGGTCATAGGTGGATCAAATGCAAAAAATCTAACAAAGTGTGTGGTGGGATCTTTGTTGCAAGAAAAAGGTTTAGGTCACACTAACATCGCAGCAAAGCTTGTTGCATTTGGTTCAAATGGCGTTAATGTTTTCCAAGGTGCTAAATTAGGTGTGACAAAACAAATTCAAGAAACATGCACCCCATTCAACTTGGGGGTGCATTGTGTCTCTCACAGAACAAACTTGGCTATGCAAACATTATCTTCTTTTCCTTAGTGCATCAAGTGGAAACATTGTTCCAATCTTTATATCAGTACTTTTACAAAAGTTTCAAACACCACTTGGAATTCACAAAATTGGCTGACATCATGGAGTCTAAAGGTTTGAAGTTATTAAGAAATGTGAAAGCTAGATGGGATTCCATGTTTAGCCCAACCAAGCAAGTGATGACAGGATATAAGACCTTGTTGATGAAAATGGCCCTAGACATGGATGCAAACTCTCAAGTTGCAACAAACTTTGAACATTTGGTTGATTTGGACATGTTGTTGTACTTATCTTATATCCTCCCGCTCCTAAAATATGTGCATAGTTTCATTAAATTTTCTCAAGGCAATGACATTTTTGTTTGCAACTTTTTGTGCGCAATGAAAATTTGTTAGGCACAATTGCATTTTTAGTTTGTTCATCTTGCCACAAAGTTTCAGGTGGATGCATTCAACGAATACCATTCCTTGCTAGATTGTGCTCATGAAATTATCACTTTGTAATGGCAACAACTACTGTTTTCTTCTCTTGAGCATTTGATTTTCAATCTAAATGGCAATCAAATTTTTTGTCGGTGTATCAATTTCATGTGCCAATGGTGTAGAAACAACCATGAAAAGTTTGCTTCTAGTTTTTTTTTCATTTTTTTCACATATGTCTACTTGTTTCAATTTTGTGGATCAAACCTTGGAGCCCCATGTTCTTGTTAATTTTGGAATGTATCTACCATTTAACATATCCAAAAATTTCAAATTTGGCATAGTTCTAGATTTTTGCACAATTTGAAATTTTTTGTGTCAACTCAATGCTTGAAATCTTTTTATGTTAAATCTTTAGTTGTGCACATCAAGGCTTGCAAGCCTCTTGTTTTTCATTTTGTGATCTTGGTTTCATTGGAGGCCCATCCTTTAAGTTGGAGACCTTTTTTTCATTTTTGTAACCTAAAGCCCATCAATTTGTTCAAGTTTGGAATATGACTAGTGAGGTTTCAAGTTTGTAATATGATCTTTTGGGTTTGTAATGTTATTTGAAGGTTTAAATGGTCACTAGTTGGTTTAGTTATGCAAATGATTTTTCATTGGTCAATTGCATTATGCATGTTTATATACCTAAGTTTTTCATTGGTGTGATGTGTGTGATGGCTACATTGTAACAAAGATTGTGGAATCTCTCTTGTTTGAATTGGAAGGTAGATTTCCTTCTCACAAGGTATTTGATGCATTTGGCATCATTTATCCACAATACTAGCTTTAGGAGGGGGCTAAAACATCCTTCCAAAAACATCTTGCAATCTTGAAGTAGGATTGTGCAAGTTTTTGTGTGGTCTATGTTATGGAATCAAATGGTGAGGAAGTTAACATGCCTTTGAGCACATTAACATGTTGTTAGCTTCAACACTTGACATTCAACAAGGTTTTTTTCAAAATGACTATGAAAAACCAAGTAGTTGTTAATATGCAACTTCCTTTTGACCTTAACCCCCTGACTTGGTTATGGCATACAATATCAAGTTTTAGAATATTGTGTCATAATCCACCTGAGTATTTCATGCTTGTTGAAATTGGTAACATCCTTGTTTTGGGCAATGTGGAAGATGAAAGATGTTTTTCCACTCTGAAATTCCTTAAATATAGCCTCCGTAATAAGCTCAGTGTGCATCTACCTATGGTTGTGAAGATGTTTTGGCCAAAAAAATTCATTTTGGCAAATTTCCTATACAAGGAGGCTATTGAGTCTTGGAAAAATGAAAACAAGCAATATGGTGACTCATGAGTCACGATTCTTGTTGTTATTGTATCCTTTGAAACTTGACTAAACTTTCAAAGTTTCATGAATCCTTTTAGTTTCCATGATGTTAAGCCAATTTTTTGATTTTATTACAACCTACAATCTTAACTCTTAGATTTGGTGTCCCAAATTTAGCAACTATATGGTGACACTTCTTGGACACATGGGTGATTTTGGTTTTTGTTTCACAATGCAAATTGTTGCATTTGAGCTATGAATTTCCTTGACCCATTTCCTTGTTTTGAATTTTAACATTTATTTATGTGTAATTCTTAATATTAATGAATAAAATTTTTAATTGCAATAACCAATTGTAAATTATAAATATTAAAAATACCTATGTTCTTTTTGTATTTTCAGTTTTGATAAGAAGGATTTGTTATTTTGCAAGCCACTTATGTTACAGTGGGCAGTTCAAGAGGTTCAATTCCTCCATAAGTGACAATAATTTAATCTAAAACAATTATCATGCAATGTTTTTCTATTGTTGAAAAGTTGCTGGTTTTTGCAATGTTCAATTTCAATATGGAACCTAAACATCACCAAAGCAAATGGTGTAGTTTGTTGCATTTTTATACATTAAAACATTTGGATTTTCACATCTTATTGAAATTTATTTTTATAATGTAACCATTTTTTTCACAATCTAAAATATGTAGGAACCTTTTAAAACTTTTACATTAAAAACCCTTAGCCAAAAAGCTCCAAAAAGAAAGCCTATGTTGCCAACTATAGCTAGCTTAGTTGATGGCTTGATGCAAGTTTTGCAACATGCCATGGGTTGTTGGTGCAAGTGCAACTATGCTTTGAAAATGAAAAAAAAATGTTTGCTTCTAACCTTGACTTGCTTTATTACTTTCCTTGGTGTGTTTGGTTTCAATGTTGGAGACTATTAATCACTAGTGAAATTTGCCCAACTTCAAGATATTTTTGTTTGTGATCTCATGGTGATTATGAATATCTATTAAGATGAGCTTCATAAATTGTTCTTGCCTTCAATGAAGATATCTTCCATGGATTCCATAGGCTAGTTGACACCGCTCATGAAGAAATTTATATGCAATGGATCATTGAATTAAACATAGGAATTAACCACCTAGGGTTTGAAAAAAATGGTCCACATATTTGGGCAAAACTAAAGAACCTAGAAACTAGGGCCACTTGTTTTGTGACATGTGAAGTTTATGTTGTTGTGAATCAAGTGAAGCAACAAACATTAGTTGTTATTCAACTAATCAATCAGTTGCAAACTCATTTTCCACCTCAAGAGGTGATGGATGCATTGGAGGTGGTATGCCTTAATATTGATTGCAAGATGATCCTAAGTTTAAATTTGGTGTTCACTTGAACACCATCAAGAGTTTTTGTTGTGCCCCAAGGAAGCTTGGACCTTAAAAGCTATGGGTTCTTCTCATTTCAAAAGCAATAGCCTTGGATTTATGTAGGTGTGGACCTTCATGCTTTCCATGAAGAACTATTTTTGTGTGGCCATGGCCCTTCCCATGACATTAATCCTTTGGATTAGTTATGGAGGGGTCTAACTACAAGTCAAATTGTGAATCATCATTTTTCCAAATACATAAAGTTGGCATAGGTTGCGATAATCCAAGTGATTGGATCAATGGAAGATGAAGATAATTTTAATACTCTTAGCTTTATTAAATCAAAACTAAAAAATAGGCTCACCACCCACCTTGATCTAATGATCCACATGTTTTCTTGGAACTTCCTTACAATGCAGCCATCCATGAATGGAAGGAAAAATTTGTGGGTATGGTGAGGATGCATAACAAGAAGCTATGGTTTTGCAAAAGTGTTCAGAATTTGAAACATTCTTAGCTGGCATTTGTTTTGAAGCCTTCCAATCAAATAGTTCTTGGGGGTTTAATTTGCTTTTTTTTTACTTGACATGTGTTTGCACGGGTGATGGTAGGAGCATGTTGTTACTGCAATCAAAAGCTGATTGTTGTTGTCAACAAATTTGCAATTGGATCATTCTGGTCCGCTATGGAAATGTTGTTACTTTATTACCTTTGTTTCCATAAGCCTAGCTTGTTTGGTATGCTACTTTCAGTGATTCAACATGTCTTGCACACACAAGCCAATTAACATCCAAAGAACACTTAACTTCATATTTTTTTGGCAGGTAACCCATGCACTACAAGGGGTTGGGCAGTTTCTTTTGCCACAGGTCAATTCCCCCACATGGCATGCTTGTTGAATTTTTGAGCTTGAATTTTCAAAAGTTGCTCCTTAATAGACCCTAATGTTTTTGCATTTGCTCCTTACTAGACACAAGTTTTTTCACATTTGCTGATTAAAGTTGAACAACAATTTGCAAATTTGCATAACAAGTAGTAAAAAAATTATCAAGTAGGTTTCAGCTTCAATACGGTGCAAAGCAGGGGCGCTAATTGCTCTCAACTCTGGCCCACAAAGTCACCAATGTGTTTACTTTTGTAAATTGAGAAAACAAAGTTAGTTGAAAAAAGTATTAACTAAACTTCAATGTGAGAAACATTTTTGCAGGGTCACATACTGAGCACCACTGCAGATGCTCTTACTTATTTTGACCTTGAAGATTCTCTACAGGATCCATTCTTCTTTTAACCCAAAAGAACTAATTGTATTATACAGTTGTTCTTCAGGGTTTATTGGAATGGATGTATGTAATAATTAATAAAAGTAGTTAGAAAATTTGAAATTTGTAGTTTTCATTTGGTTCCTCTACATTTTGAGGAATGTTCATGAGGTGTTATTCTTTGCAAGAACTTCAGCAAACATTTCCTATTTTGAACAGTTGGTGGTTTGATTGCCATAGGGGGCAGAGGCATTATGGAATGAGCCTGCTTGTTGATTGTAAAGAATAGATAACTACAAAAATTAGTGAGAAACTTTTTAATTTGTAGATTTCATTTGGTCCCACATTTTGAGATACATTCCTTAGGAATTATTGTGGATTAAGTTTTGCGCTCTTTTCCGTTGTCGTTTTGGGAGAATTTCATGGAACATGGTTTGAAGTTGCCTCAGGGGCAGAGCCATCAGGCAATAATGTAGTTTTCATTTGATCCCAAAAATTGGAGGAATGTTAAAGGGGAGTTGCTCTGAACTATATTAGTTTGGGGGTGGGGCAGGAGCCATCAGAGTAGTGCAAAGTCTGTTACAATAGTGATGCTAGTGTTTCAACTCGTAAGTAAACACCCTGACTAATTGAGTGGGGATAGAACAAATAATTGGCGAGTGAGAGATCATAGAAACATACCCTTATTCTCAAGGTCAAAATTTTCTTAAATCATTTTAATAGTACAATCCAAAAAAATTATAATTTCAATGGTTTTTAAAAAAACTCTAAAGTCCAAAATCATCAGCCTCCAACTCACAAGCGGAGCCATGTCACACAAGGGTCTAAAATCAGCCTCACCTTCAACCTGGAACCAAAAAGCATCGTAAAGTCTAGAATTGTTGGCCCGTTGGAATTGGTAATCTGAAAAATTGAACCTGAACCCAAAATGGACAAGTTTTAATTTTTGACAATATTCTTCAAACCCCAACCCAATGGATCTCCAATTTTCTTTAACAGTGGACCTGGACCCAGGTTCCTCTAAAATAAAAACCTCAGCCCAGCCAACACTGGTTTCAATCAGTGCCAAGTAATTGTTGACTTTTATGAAGAACCTTCATTCCAGGTTTTAAAAAACTAATTAGAGTGATTTGATTCTTAAAAACACAAAATCCCAATTCTAGTTTGGGTCTGATTCTTCAAGAAAACAAAATCTCAGTTCTGGTTTTGGTTTCAGTTCTAAAAATTGGACCTCATTCCAAGTAATCTGAACCTAAACATGCGATTAACTATCCGATTAGCACCAGTTCTAGTCCCTTTTTTTTTTCCTTTTTTCATCCCACAAATCTCTCCAGTTCTGATTCTTAAAAAACTGAGATCCCAGTTTTGATTTGATTTTTATGAACCAAAACCAAAACCTCTGATTCTAACCCTCCAAACCAGGTACCTGCCCACCACTGGTTTGAACCTTGCTATAAGGGGGCAGAGCCATTACATGATGAGGCACTTGTTGAAAGTACAGAACTTTCAAGACAACTACAGCAAAAGAAAAGTAGTGAGAAAAAGTGAGAAATATGTAGCCTGGAGTTATCTTGAAAGGCAAATGAGTGAGTGAACTCAACCATGGTGGTGGGCACACACACTAGGGAATAAGGTGGCCTCTCTTGAAGTCATTATGATGACAGATAGGGTCTGTGGCATCATCAGAGTACTCATCAGAGTACTGTCGGGTATGTTGACTATTGTAATCGACAATATGAACATTCAATAATACCTTTGTTGAGAATTCAGGGGTGGTGTGTGTGTGTGTGTGTGTGTGTGGCTGTCTGTCTGTCTGTGGAAAGAAGAAGTTGGGTGGGGAGAGAGAGTTAAGTTATATGCTGAGCTGAACAGCTTCACTAGTAGCAAAGATTGAATCCTTATCTTAAACATCACCACCATCACTTTGAAGTCAGGGAATTATTTGGAGAGGTCCTGAGTACTGACAAATAACCAAAAAGAAGTCAACTATGACAGCACCATCAACACGCATCAGTGTCCTTCCCTTCCTTCACGGCAGCTAAGTAGTAAAAAGTGGGTCTCTCTGTGCCAGGAAGCTGCTGCAGTACAGGACAATTGAATGGTTACATTTCTTTCAACCTGTGGGACTGCTGCAGGAGGACAGTACCTAGAGTAGTACTAGTGGCATCACACATCGATACTGGGCTTTTAGGATTCTATGACAAAGTTGTCACTCATTGAAGGATGTTGGGCTTCTCACACCACTACCTACTTCCTTACTTTACCCAGTACTACTGTCCTTTTCTACAGCTGCTGCCCTGCAATAGAGTGTGATGTGTGTAAGTGGAAAAGAGTGGCAGTGTTTGATCAGGAATTGGGTAACCAAGAGGACTTGACAAATTGTAAATAATTTGACTTTTCTTCACACAACCACACACACACACACACACTCTCTCTCTCTCTCTCTCTCTCTCTCTCTCTTTGCAGGAGTCTGCAATCTGATCAGTTCCCAGATTTGCTTCTTGATCATCATAGGCAACAACTAACTTATTGGAGAACCCTGGAGACTTTGCTTCTGTTTCTGGAGACTTAGTTAGAGCAGCAGAGGTCCTTGATGTATTCTCAAGTTAAGTTTATTGCGAGTACAATATCTGCCCAACACTGATTTCAGAGGCAAAACACTATATCACCTCATAAGCAAATCATGGCAAAATTTGATGTCTTAACTCCATAGACCGATAATTACAACAATGTGTGAAGGGACTCAATTTCTATCTTCTTTTATTTTCCAATTTTTTTGATGTAGCAAAGGTGACAATCATGTATTAGCCAATATGGCCAAATTTGGCTATTAAAATATATAAAAGGAATTTTTTTTAATTTATCCTTATATATTTTCAACTATCTAGTAATACTTGAAGCATGTATAAAAACCTGGTGATTTTAAAAGATTTTCTGAATTTTTTTTCGAAGTTTTCAAAAAATCATTGAATTTGTGATGAGAAAAGTTCAATTTTGTGCAACAATGCGAAATTTTGCACCCAAAACAATGGCTAGTGTGAACAATGCAAAAGGCCCATTTGTTACCTCATTAACCACAAATGTAAAGCTTGGGAAGGACAACCTTTTTTTTGTAATTGAAAACCATGTAAGTCAAAATATAGGGTCCATATATTGGTTGTTGGGTAAAAATTTAATTTTAATTAATTTTATAATAAGATTATATTTATTTTCATAATTAAAATATAACTAATGTAAGGCATGCATTGATAATAAATATTAGAAAATATGTACATTTGAAACTTTACGTATTAAAGTTGTTAATAGGTTCAATTGGTAGGATGAAGGTGTAATTTACATACAAGGTTTAGAGTAAAAGAGGTAAAATTAGTGAGGTGGTTATTTACTTCATTAAAACAAAAAGTTGATGAAGGTCCAGATGCAAGCACTTGGTAGCTCATTTACTTTGGTTGTGATGCATGCCTTGTTTGCTTTGATTTTTAAATTCAAAAGCTTCTTTATTTATTTTTCCCCATGGAAACAAACATGTCAAACATTGTTATACATTAACTTTGTGGATGCCATCCATGGTCTTCATCATCTCAAATGTGATTTGGTGATTATAACTTGTTGATATGTTTCTAAAAACTTAATTTGGACATGCATGTTGTTTTTTTTGTCACAAACACAATCACCTTCCTTCCTTCACTTCTCACACCTTCAACTAAAACTAAAAATCCAAGCCAACATATCACATAAAACCTCCAAATAATATCATCTTGTATACATGTAATGGGAAAAATTAACACAATGTCACCCTATGACCTAAAGAAAAAGGCACGGTTGTAGGAGGAGATGGCCTACAAAAGGGTGGGAAGAAGGAATCAATGCGTAATTGGGAGACTATGCTAATTTGAAAACTATGAACTAAAGAAGGGGGGAGGGGGAAGGGGAAAGGGGTGCAAAGGAGTTTGGGGTGGAGTGAGAGGAGATATTGTAGAGTGAATCCAAACAAGGGATGGGAGATGACAAAAAGGTGTTAAAAAGTTCATCGTCTCTTTTGAACTCACCATTAACTTCCTATAAAAAGGCTGGAAATATGAAGTTATGTTGGCATGAAGGCTTGGAAATCATGGTTGTTTACAAGATGACACAACTAAGAAGGAGTTCAATACAAGGTTGGTGGTTGCCTATTCAAAAGTTGACTCTTAACAAATTCACATGCATGTGAAGCTTGGCTAGAAGTCCTACAAGAACAATTTTTTTGGAAAGTGATGCACACATTTTTTAACCATTGCAATAGACAAAGTATTGGTCCTATTTCACTAATCTACCTTACATACCTACCTACCTACTTGCTTACCTACCTACTTAAGGTGGTAGGTAAATTATAAGTAAATAGATAATAGGTAGGTAATTGAGTCACTAAGCAATAATGTGACTTTTATGACTACAAAAATATAACTATAGTCAAATCAAATTCATTGTTTATGTCATTTTTGTAGCCACTTATGTCAAAATGGCATAAATGAATGGTCCTATTTGAATGTGTACTCATATGAATGTAGTCATGAAAGTCATGTTTTAGCATAATGAATAGGTAGGTAGGTAGGTAGGTAGGTAATAAATTAAGTTGTGATAAGTAGTAACTTAAATTAAATTGGGTGGGTATAAATTACATAGTTAAATAGTAGGTAATATGTGGTAGTTAGTAATTGATCTAATATGTAGAAGGTAGTAATTGCAACTAAAAAGTTTTACCCATACACTTTGTCTTTCATTTCAATTTTGTGAACTACATAAAAAGGTGTACTATAGACATTCAAAAAACATAAACAATATTAAAAGAAAATACCATTTGTGATGAACCTATCAAATGGCTTGACTTTAAAGGTTAATTTACCCAACATAAAATAAGAATATTTATTTACATATGCTACTCCTACCTACCTATTTACCTAGCTAAATCTATTCACCTACATTACTACCTATTTAAATTACCATATTTAAAAAATAATTTTCAAAATATTACTATTTGTACATCATGAATGTTTTTTTTAAGTCACCAAAATAGTCACATTATAGGCATAAAAAGCTATCTAGGTGTAAGCAAGATAAAATGAACAATTTTTTCACCTTGTCAAAACTACAACAATTAGATTTTAAATAATAATTAAACTCATCATAAAATTGTGAAACATTTAATGTTTTTGCTTGAATGATAAAAGATAAAATGTTTTTACATTAATGTGGATTAATTTTCAAATTTCAACTTATAAAAATAGGTTTCAAGTAGGTTTTTTTAAATATAAATAGCTTTTGACGTCTACTTTTAAGCATGGGCTTTTTGTTTCAAGTAGGAGTCAAATAGGGTTTAATATAAAAAAATAGGAAAATTTGATGGCTTGTTAAAATAAATGATGATTTTCATATCATAAATTAATACATATATATTTGATTAATTTTTTTAATGAAAAAATAGGTGTGAACACATATAAACCAATTAGTTTCAAATCTACTTTTCATCTATTTTGAAGTTTTTTTAAAAAAAATGTTTTGGGAACTATATTCTTATAAACTTAATACAACAAATGAATGTTACTTAGCATATATTTTCACCTAATTTGATGCTACTTTTTTGTAGCTATATGTGTGACATATGGTTTAAGTGCAAACGTCTACTTTGTTTGTATAGTTTATCTTGTTTTGACCCACCTAATAAATAATATGTAAACAATTCACCCATCAAATGAGACCATATACATTAACTTTGGACTTCATCTAAATTTGTGTGATGTCATCATAAAATCATATCACATGCAATTGGTTGTTGCATGCAAATTGTTGTACAAGACTAAATGATAGTCAATCATAAAATGTCACTTTCACAACTAAAAAACAATTATAAACACTAGCCACAAATCTTGATTTTTTTCCTAATGTGATAATTGCAACATATATGATAATTAAGGTACAATTTAGATTCAAGAAACAAGTTTTAATTGCAAGGTATTTGTTTTGCCACATTGTTAAACCTACTATTTCACTGAATTTGTTGTTTTTGTTTAATGCTTGCCCAACATCATCATATTTTCAAAAATGGCATGTGCGTTCAATATCTCAATTTTAAGCTTAGAGTCTCTTATAAATGATATCTTTCATCCAAGTCTACACCCATTAATGCAACATGTAAGATTAACAAAAGATTTTAATTTTATTATATTCATGCCCCATATCTAGTAACCATAATGGTTAGTTCTATAATTATCCATCCATATGTAAACATACCTATGTACCACTTACTAATTAAGTGCCTTACCTACACAACAACACATCTTGGGTTTTACAACCGATTAATAAAATGACTTTTGTCTTTTTTGACTACAATTAGAACTACAAGTTCATGTTAATGACTATGTAGTTGTAAAGGACATTGTGCTACCATGTGGCATTATGGTTTTGCGACTGTAGTCGATATCATGACTTGATGGTTTTTGCACAAATATCAAATTTTCAAAAATGCATTTTTAATGTATATTTAATCATCCAAAACTAAATAATAACAAAATTCCATTGATTCTTGTAACTTTTGGTGAATAATAACTCATCATCTTATGATGCTAAGCCCTAAACCCTAAATGCCACATGACAACGAAGTTGATTAATAGTCACGACACTTCATGACTTGTGACACTAATTTCACATCATGATTCATGTCATTGATTTGATGAATTAATTTCATTTATTAGCTAATCAAAAATATTGTTGTCCTTTACGATTAATAACAACTCGATCTTCCATGTGATGATGACATGGCATGCCATTTGGCAACAAGGTGTCACAAATTTTCATGGCAATCCATGATTTTTTCTGACACCATAAATTTTTGTGTGTTTTGAATTTACATCACCAATATTTGTCATGGCATGCCAAAAAACTTTTGTGTGTGCCATTAGGTTTTTGAAGTCATGAATCCACATGCATGTGTATGTGTACTAAATAATTTATAATTGTTATCTTGTAGTTATGACTACAATATTAATAGTCATTTTGAAAAAAGTGACACATAATTCCTTGAATTTTTAACTATTTAATACAGTAGCTTAGGTTAACATACCTATAAAATTAACTTATGTATCTAAGTTATTTAATAAAAACTTACTTCATAATATAAACTACCTTGTAAGTTACTTAATTAAACATAAAAAATTTACTACATCTAGTATGTTTAAACATATTTAAAATAGGTTACCCTACTGATAGGTTAACGTAAGTAGGCTTGCATAGGTTCCTAGCTTTAAGTTTTTTGTCAAGTCAACCTAGGTAACCTCATTACAAGATATTTTATCAAGTTTGTAACCACCTCAAGTTTGTGCAACTAGATGTGACTATGATGCTACTAAATGCAACATAATTATCTTAGGTTTGTTTTTAACCTAAAGATGCCTAGGTTAACCTAGGCTAGGTTAGTAAGTAGTATAGTTTGACAAACTAGTTCATCTTAAATCAACCTAAGGAGGTCCAAGTTTAGGCTAAGTTGATAAGTAATAGGTAGGTTGACCAAGGTCAACCTAAGGTGGCCAAGGTTAATGATTACATGGAATTTCATTATTATAAAAAAAATTTAAATCCTAGTTGTTAAAATGACTAAGCTTTGCAATTGAATGTCCCTTGTGACTAAATGGGGAAACAACATGAGTTTAACAACTCACTAATCACTAGTTACATATGTCCTTTTTGACTAGTATGTAGTTGTAAAGCCCAGTCACAAAACCTAGAATGTGTTGTTGTGTTACGTTTTTTCACCTCATAGTAATCACTTTCACATTGCAAACCTAATTACCTATGATATTTACTAACTCACATATACAAAGTAGTTAGTAGTTACCTAGTAATGTAAGGTGGAAGTAGGAGGGTTTAGACAATAGGTTGCCAACACGGAACTATGGTAACCTTGTTGTAGGTCATCCACAATTGCATCATAAGTCATAACCAATGTTGGGTGCTTGTTTTTCTTTTTTTTTAAATCACTAATTCTAGTTCTTCAACTAGATTTTGATAATCAACCTAATGATTTACAACCAACCCTAGGATCAGTAAGGTGGAAGCATAATCAAGTGGACCAAAAAAGTTATCTTTGACAATTAAATCATTTGACATTCACATGTAAACACAAAAATAGTTCAAAACCTCCTCCTATGATTTATAATACAAATCATTATGTACCTCTATTGACCTCATAAAAATATAAAGCTAAAATTTAAGAAGTAACTATATCATAAAAATCTATAAAAACTATGTTTGAATATAATTGCACAATTTTTTGAAAACCTACTTCATTTCCCAAAATAAATTAAAACATTTCTAAATTAGATGTTCTCACAAAGTCTATGGTATGCATTAAGATATCTTTGAAATTTTCAATTTAAATATATTTTTTAATCCACTTGCATTTACTTTTGTAAAATCTAGCACTATAAAAAGTAGATTTCAACATGCTTGCATTTCATAATAAACTACTTAACTATCTATTAAATATGTTTTTTAATATCTATATATAAAATAAAAAATCATACTAATTTCAATATCATAACCTAATTATTACATAATTAAAAAATTTATGGTACATTTTATGGTACTTATAATTTGACCCAAAAAATACACAATATGTAATCCACTTGATTGAGCTTTCACCCATTAGGCCAATTTTTTTTTCACAAATATCAACTTCTCTAAATTTTTCAATTATACAAAATATATATCTTAAATTAGTAAATATTTTGATTAAAGAAAAAATCTTCTCCATTTCAATTTGTGATTTCACAATGCCTAAGATTTGGTGGACAAAAAACCAATCCAAGAAAAATAGATTCATGTTTTTCCCACCATTGAAAAGGACATTTGATATCCTTCACATCCATTATTAATGTCTAAAAATCGACTTGATTTTATTTTAGCAAGGTTTTTTGCTAGTTCACTTGTGTTAATCATTTCAAATTTCTCCAAACTACAATCCTCATCAATTATTACAACTACAAAATCACTTTTAGATCATCCTAATTGATGTAAATGATGATGACATTTCAAGAACATGAAACATAAAACTTTCTATCATACTCTTCAACAATAACCACACGTTGTTCATGACCAATAAATAAAGCTATTAAATCAAGGTTTTTTCACTTTGGGTTTACCATCAAGTAGAACATATTATGGGTTATTCTTCTTTCATATTTCCTTAAAAATGAAAAGAAAGAATTCAAAACATAAAAAACTTTTTTTTTGATGTTACAAGTAAGCAAGTTAACTTAATAACAACAACCAAATCACCCTCCATTGTTTAGGGGTGATGGGATTTCAACTTCTTCCTTAAATTTCAAGCTCATAGCTATTGTAAAATGTAAATCATCACTTAACACCATGGTTCAAAACATAAACATGAGAAAACCAATCCATAGTGATTTGAAAGATGTGTCATGTTCAAGGAGGTGGCATTTAACTAGTCACCTACATTGCAAACAATTTGTTATAACAAAGAATGATGTCCTCCTAAAAAGCTTTTTGAAACATAATTATTTCCTTAACAAATTTATTTTTAAAAATTAGAATAATTTTAAAATAAAGTAATAAGATCTACTTGCCCTGAGGACTACACCTTCAAAAGCATATTTTACAAAATATGCTTAAAATATGATTTTCAAATTAATTTTTAAGTTTTTAAAATTCTTATGACCCAAAAAATGTTGCATTATGTTACAATATAAAGATATCCATAAAAATGCTTTTGGGTATTCCATGCAAATTATATTCGTTTCAAATTTTGTTAACCATTCCCACAATACATTAAAAATATGATCATACAAGATCATCACAAAATTTAGCATGAACTTAAGTAATACCACAATGGAAATAGTGGTCATTTCGTGGAATGACTCTCATTACCTTATTTGAACCTAATATCAAATGTTCATATTCCCATTTCCAATAGAAAAATGAAATCAATTTGAAAAAGAAAATTGAAACTACCCTATTTTCATTTAAGTATTTAATTTCCTTGGGTGAAGATCAAAATCAATTCAAACGTTCTATTTTGCTCTTGTTTGCCTTTTTTTAATTCTTTGAACTAGGTTATGCACTCTTGCAAATCTCCTTGTGTGAACTTAATAAAAACATGTACATTTGAAAAAATTTCAAATGTTTTCATATATTGTAGCATATTGACATGCCTTAGAAAAAACATGTTCAAAACAAGTGCCCCAAAAAGTTTTTCCCAAACCCAAAGCTTCATAGCTCATAACAAAATTTAATTTAGCATCATTACATTTAGATTTAAGGTTTTGTCTTTCACATAAAAAATAATTTTAATCTTTAAACCATATTGATCCAATTTAAAATTTTGTTAAACATTTACCCAAAGCTCTTTTGGTTTTTGTAACTTCAAATAAATTGATAGTGATATGTTTTTGCTATCAATCATCTCCCAACATGTTAATTACAAGAACATAAACAACATTAATGATAATAAGGTGACATTGAGGGCACTAGGAAGGACAAGAGAGGATAATCCAAGGAAAAGTGAAAAAAGGTTTTATTTTTTAGGTGACACAATAGTATTGGGAAATACATCAAAGAATGTTAAATGCACCAAGGACACCGAGTTATTAAAAAAATCCTCCTAGGAACAAGGTGGATGATGTGAACATTGAGTCTTAGGAAGGACACCAAGTTACTAGGTGGTAAAGAAATCATTTAAAAAGGCCCGGTATCCTTGATCATGAACGCCCTTTGACATCTATGAATCAAAAATTGTATTTGTTGATTGGATTGTTATAGCAAATTATATAATGCACAATATATGTATTACCAATAGCCACATATGCATTAATAACATTCACATAAAAAAAAGCCCAATAAAAGAAAAATTGTTACGAAGTTTCCAAAAAATTCCTTAAGCATGTAATTTTTAAAGATTAGTTTTGATTGATTTTTCTCATTACAAGAAATCATGATTTTTTTAATGGAAAAAAATAGTCAAAAAGACACCATGTGGCATGTTTGCCCCCATGTCCAACTTGACCAAATTGCCATTTTGGATAAGTTAATTTTGATCCATCTCCTTTGATTGGGTTTATTTGGTTGGCTATTTTGATGGGTTTTTTTTACTAGGTAAAAGGAAACAACAATATTTGTGTCACAACCTAGCCTTAGGCTTGCGACCAAAATAAGGGCTTGCAAAGGTGCAACCCGAGAGTGAAGCCCAGGAATCCCATTTCATGCTCACAGGAATGTAGGAAAATGTGAAGAAATGAGCCCACACTCCCAAGTGGGCTCCCACTTTGAGAGTTGGAATCCCAATGGATTCTCAAATTTTTGAAGAGCAAATTCAAGGGTCAAAATTCATTGGATTGAAAATTTTCTTATACCATTAAAAAGCTTTTGAGAAGTAAATGTTTAAGATGAGCTCACATGACCCATTTGAGTACATAAAACACAAGTTATGGCCAAAAGAAAGGTTGGGAGTCCAACCACTAAAAATCAAAAAATGTGTAGGTGGCATGCCACATATCGTTGGAAAACTCTTAACAAGGGCTACAAATTTGTTTTAAACTCACCTCAATTGGAGATCTACACAATAAGTTATGGCCCTCTAATAGTCCCAATTTTGGGAATTTTCAAATTCCGAAATTGGGAATCCTGGGACAAAATGACATTTGAATGTATCCCCCATGGCTAATCACAAAAAATACTATAAGGAGGAAGGTGGTGTTTTCCCCCAAGTCTGGGCTGTGGTGAATTTTATGAATTCGTGTGTGCATGTGGTTTGTTCGTGCATCAAAAGTGCTCCAACTATGCATTAACCAACTTGTTATTTGGTTTGTATAGGTCCATGTGAATAATTGACCAGTTTATCACTCGTCTTAGTCCCCATCCTAGAACTCCAGTACGCCCCTACCTTCGAAATGCTATGAGTTAAAGAGTGTATCCCCATTATTTCTTCCAATGTTTTCACCTTCGAACTCGCATTTGAATCTTACGAGGAATTTAGGGGTGCGTCAATTTGGGCAACAATTATATTTTTTATTTATTTATTTATTTATTTATTTATAACTATCATCCCTTACCTAGGTTACTAGGCTAGGTTAAATAAACTAACTATGTACATTCAAGTAAATTGCACATGTGAAAATTTGAACACTTCATTTTCTCACTAAGACTCCAAACCTTTAAACATTGCACCATTTTTTCAACAAGTGATAATTTTTGTCATTATATCATTTCTTCCTATCCTACTTATATGGCCTAACTTACCTACCTTAATTACATACCTACCTTATAGTACTTTAATAGGTTATTCTAGGCTACATTACTCTATGTTATTTTAAATTTTTCTACCCTAGCCTATTCCAAATTATTTAACCCTAAGCAAGTTTTAATTATTTTAGGCCAATTAACCTTAAGTTATTTTATGTTATTCTACCTTTAGATATTCTTGAAAATTCTTGGATATTTTTACCTAGGTTATTTTTGGCTATTGTATGTTATTATAGGCCATTATAATTTTTTTTACCTTAGGTTGTTTTAGGCTATTTTTGTCCTAGGCTATTCTACCCTAGGTTTTTTTTGTTATTCTACTTTAGGTTATTTAATCACAAGCTTTTCTCAACTACTCTTAGTTATTCTAACATAAGTTTTTTTTGGTTTTTTTAATTATTCTACCTTATATGCCTCTTAGCTATTTTAGATTTGTTTTATTATTTTAAACAATTCTACCTTAGGTGATTATTGGTTATTCTTTGTTATTTTAAATCATACTAAATTACTATACTATGGGTTATTTTATGATATTCTACCCCTAGTCTATTTTTGTCTATTCAAAACTATTTTAGGTTATTATATCCTAGGTTATCCTAAGCTATTATATTTAAAGCTTTTTCCACCTAGGTTTTTTTTTTAATTTTTAAAATTTTACCATTATCTATTAATAGCCTAGGATAACCTATAAATAGCCTAAAATAAAATATCTTAAAATAGATTATAATATAAAAGCATTTCAAATAATCTTAAATAGCCTAAACTAAAATAACATAAAACAATGTAATATAAATCAATTATAATACATTATCTAACTTAAGCTTTGAATAGGTAGCATAGGCTTAATAAATAGGCTAGCTAGCCAAATCAATATGAGTAATTTGACTAAGTTTTTTTCATTTAATATGGGTTATTTGATTAAGCCATGACAATTTTTACAAACGTTTTTTTTGTTTGTCCTTTTCAACTAAATGTACAACATAACATTTTGTCAAAAACATGATTGTTGATCATGTGTTCCTCTTTATTATTCTCAAATTTTTTTTATAAACATTAAAGTTCTGATAATGTGTTTTGAATAATAATTTCGTTTGTTGTTTGTAGAAGTTATTTTTAGCACATTGTTGCACAATTTTGGAGTTGTTATGCAAAACTTGATGATGTGGCAAGTTGTCGAGTGCATAATGGTCCCATTGTGGAACAAGGAGTGTGAAATCTAGGCTAGCCTAGTGTGATGATGCTACAATGTGTTCACTTGTATTGCACGACACAATAAAAAACACTAAACATCACCCTTTAGAGGTTGAAGGTGATGGCACTATGGTGTGTTCATACACAACTTACTATGATTCCAAAAACTCTTTTGTCAAATATTTATGCCATTTATTTTTATTTTGTTGTCATTAGGGTAAATATTTAAGGTGTAAAAAAACAAGCCATCATGAACTAATGAAAATAATTGAAATTGACATGCACATATGAACAAATTGATGCATGCACACAAGTGAAAACTTTTTAAAAATTTGTCAAATATTTTTTTCATTAAATATTAACGAATTTTCATATATATATTTTTTGAGTGCCAAACTTTACTTTCCAAAAATTATATATTTGGCATAAAAATGTTGAACCTATTATTCTAATACAACATATGAATTGTTCATTCTAAAAATGTGCCTCTTAACAAACGTACATTAAGAGGAAATATATTTATCCATCAATAAAGGTGTCATATCTTCACCTCTTGGGTTTGTGTTCTCATTTTCTCCTACAATAAGAAGTGTTGAATGAAGAATTTAGCGTTTGCCACAACTATCCATATGAATGTTTTGTAAGATAATATTCCAAATTTTTTTTAGTTGGGTTTTTAGTAGAAGGCCTATATTTTGTTGGCAAATTCACATTACTCCAAGTTAATTTGAGCTTTTTCCACATTTTAACAATGGAAAAAATTTCATTGGTATGCATAGAATGTCCTTGAGGCTTGTAGGAGATGACATATCATCTATTTCATGAATTGAGATAAAATGCTTATATCCCACCTTGTAGGGAATCAACCATGCAATTCTTACTTAGAAAATGTATATTTGAACATGCTTGTCTGTATTCAAACAATAAGACAAGAAGACTCATATTAAAAAACATGTGAGTTGATGTTGATAAAATTGCGAGTAAGAAAATTGATGTGGATAAAATATGAGGCTTTAATTCTATCCAACCTCAAAAAAATGACCATTTAGTTCTCACCATACTCAATTTTTATAAGGTGAATACTTATCTATGGTTCTTCAAAATTAGAAGAGGATTCACATCCATCACTCCCATGAGCACTTTCAAATCTCTCTTCAACATTTTGTATCTCAATTTAATTATCCCTCAAAATTAGAAAGGAGGAACCCTTTGTTTAAACTTGATGATTACATAAAAGTCATGTAAACACATGTTAAACAAAATAAGACCAAAAAAAAGTATTTGTGTGATTACAAAATGTTTTGGCATGTTGTGTCCTCAATCAAAATCACACAAAACTCAAATAAAAGTGATACTCGATTTGGGTTTGAAGTTAATATGTTTCATGTTCTTTGTTGTAACAATGTATATGAAGGTAAGTCTAAACTAAATTCCAAATTGTCAAAATTATTATGATAAGTTGTAATAAGTAGCCAAGAATATAGAGGGATCTTTTTCCTTTTTTTCATATTTAATATGTAAGCATATTTGATCAAATTATTATTTAGATGAACATCACTTTGGCTATATCACAAAATCCTTTAAAAATAACATTGCTAGTCATTGAGAGCTTTACAACAACATCAAGAGTGTGGTGTGCCCCCAACTTTTTAAGCCTAAGTTTGAAATTTCATTTTCATTTTCACTAAAATCTAATATGGAGTTTTCATTTCTACCCAATTTTCATTGACAAAAATTACTCAAAATTCAATATTTCTCATGCACCTTAGGTCTAAAAATTACAAAATTAAACATATCAGATCAGGCTTTAGAAAATGATTCCATGGATGTGAACAGAGTTTTCTTATTTTGGCAAAATTTCACCACTTGACAAAAAGAAAAGAAAAAAGGCTGCCTCCTCTACAAAGGATTTTTGGGGGGGAAAATCGCCTAAATTGGCCACATATTGAAAAAAAAAAGCTTGAAATCGCCATATTTAGACTAGAGGTTCTTGCAAATTACCAGAACATAGCCAGGTTTTTTTGTTTAAACTGCTTTTCTCTTTGACCTGTAGCCGAATTTGGCTAAATCCCTCTTGTGGAGAGTTGGCTATCCACCTACCTCGCTGTGCTTCGTTTTGGGTGTCGTAGATTGTTGTTGGCAAGAGTGCCAGGCAGAATCAACAGCTTGTGTGTGTGCAAGTCTCAGTAAAGTTCTTCATTCACCATGAGTTTGCTGTTCTGCCGGAAGAAGAAGAAGAATGGCAGCCAGGAACCAGAATCAAGCGTCAGATATTGAGAGCTCTGCTGCTGCTGCTACACAGAATTCTGGAAACCCTAGCAAATCGGTGAGTTACATGCAACACTTTCTCATGCGGAGGGACACCCTAAACCCACACCGAAGAAGAGTTTGTAGTTTCTTTGTTATTTTTTTCTGCAGTGAATTTTCGGGAAACCCTAGAGGCCTGTTTCGGGAAACCCTGTAGGGTTGTCACAATGGGTCATTAGGATCTGAAGCTTGAATTACCATACCTACTATTGAGAATTGGCACTTCTTTGTCGAATTTTAATTTTCTTAGGAAACCAGGTTCTGCAGTTTCAAATTGAATTTTCCAGAATTTCAACGATTGCATGTAAAATGCACATTGTATTGTGTGTTTGTAAAAGTAACCCAATGGTTGGGACAATAAATTTTTTTCAGAAGTTGAGAGTTTGGTTTTCAACAATTTCAGCAAATATCAACAGAAATTTTCCTTTTTTCTTACTAGACCTTTTGTGAATTATTTTGTGTTGAACATCAGTTGTAGGTGCGGTATGTGCACAGCTTGTTGTGAACTTCCAATGGACATGTGAAAGTGGTTTGAAACAACGCTGTAAAACTTCAGAAAATTCGTGCAATGGCACTCAATAAAATGTCACCCCCTGGTATGAGGTGTTTTTGGTTAGGAGTTTGTGAGACTGATGGCCCTTGCATCATCAACAGATCATAACTTCTCCAAACCTGGACCAAGTGAATCACAGTTGTCTTCTTTACTAGGGTTCATGACTTGAGGCTATCCATGCAAAGATTCTCAGGTTTTATTGTTGAGTTTTGAGCATTCTTTAGTATTGGAATACTGGTGATTGTATGGCAGGTTTGTTCAGTGTGTCATTAGTGAGGAGATCAGGAACCCAAACCCCAAGCTCCTTGTTATTTGTCATACATGTATAAGCATAGTATCTTGCATTGTTGATGATCTATCAGGTTTTGCCTAATTGGACTATTGCTGTTGAATCCAGGTCAATGTGATTATGCAAGGCAAAGTACACAGTGTGTTTTACAGGAAATGGACAGTTCATACAGCGAAGGAACTAGGCCTTGATGGCTGGGTGTGGAACTGCTGCAATGGCTCAGTGGAGGCTGTCTTTTCTGGAGCTTCCAGTACAGTTGATAATATGATTGAGAAATGCCATAGCGGCCCATCATTGGCCCAAGTCACTGGCATAACAGTTTCCTCATGAGACACACTGGTTTCCCCAGGGTTTGAGCAAAAACCCACAATCTGGTAAGCATCACATAAGGTATCTATATCCTTGATGTGGAACAACTCCAGAGAATTTGTGAAAATTTGTACAACTCTCTAAAATAGAGTATCTAGAGTATACAACACCTAGAGTATCATGATATCTAGCTATCTAGAGTATTGTATTCTAGGTGTATTGTACCATCATGACTTCAAGCAGGTTAATCAACCTCATTATCTGTTGTCACATTTGCTCAGCACTTCGACATGGTTAAATTGTAGGCATGATCTTATAATTGCATTGTTCCAACTCAAAGAGTGAATTCCTGCGTAATAATTTTTAAAAATTCAAAACCTATAGAGATGTTTCTGTAGATTTCAGGAGAAATCTTAGGCATTCAAATGTTGAAATGGTGAAAATTTGGATTAATGGGCAAATTCCACATTTCATTGTTATTAGCTCCATTGCATTATCTGGTGGAGGTGACATTTGAGCACCAGGGTTGCCTCTTTTTTGAGCTGATATTCCAACTGCAGATTGCGTCAAGTCATTGTAACTCCTCCTACAGTGGTTTTGAGATCTTTGAATGATTGTTGGTTTTCATCAATGTAGAAATATTGTGTGAATAACAATCCAACATCAATCCTTTGAGGAAGATGTATAAAGTGGGTCCGCTATTATTATTCTGTGGAGCTGACTGAACTGAGGTCACTGTTTGTCTGTTGACAGGATGTGATAATCCTCAAGTACCTACTATTTTGTCTATTAGAAACCTATTGTGGTTTTGCTAGAGATACTTTGGTTTGAGATTTCTGACTCACACATTTATAGAGCTTGTTGAATGCAGAGAATTTGGAGCATCTCCGAAAATGCTCTAGCCCACTTGTTTTTCTTTCACATCTTGATCAATCGGAACCCACCTCAAGATCAAATTTTGCATTGAAACAATGCAACTTTGGGAAGCCACAACTTTCAAGGCAATGCTGAGTCCAAATTCCTTGTTGCCCAACTTCTTCATTTACCTGATTTTGATCAATTATTGCTCCAATCCCCTTCAGATGAAACATAGACACTCCAGCCTCAACATTGTGCCATTAGGCAGATTACCTTGCCTTTGACATGTTATCATTGTTGTAATGTTAATGGGCTAAAGGGAATATATTGTGCAAGAAAGTCAGGGTTGCCACTTTAAGTCTAGCACTAGTTAGAAAATCATTTTGTGTCATGTGGCTAGCCACTTTGCATCCCTTCAAAACTGCGTTGTGTTGAGGGTTGAAGACATACTCCCTCCTTAATCTTGAACAGTTTAAGTTTTCCCATTTTAGCTCCAACACACTATTGTGAAGTCAATCCTAACTATAATCCTTAACCGTGAATCATGTTCCTATAAGGATTGACCTTAACATATAAGGATTGGTTCCTACCATGTTTAAGGTGAAGGATTATAGGTTAATCCTAAATCTTGAACATCTCCTTCGCTTTCGATGGACATCATCGTCCCCTTTCTTGATAATCATCATCACCCTCTAGCTCCTTCATTTTCATCTCCTTGATCTCATTTTCTTCACTGACACCTCACCATGATATTCCTTCTCCTTCATTTTTCTCTACTTTTCATTCTCTATTTCAAATCATCGTTTGCTTTGGTTCCTAATTCTTAAGCTTGTGTCTCCCACTTAACAATTTTGAGGGTCATTTCTTCCTTGTTTTTTTATGTTTGACACTTTGATGATCTTTTCTTGCTTTTTTGATGACTATTTACCCCCTTGAATTTCATGGTCCTTCCCTTGGCTTTTGTACTTCTTTTTCACCTTCTCTTCCTCATTTTGGTTTGGTCATCCACATCTTTCCCATTTTGTCTTTTTTCTTTTTTTCTTGCCATCCCTATTTCATCATTTTTCTGCTCATTTTGTATGTTCAACATTAAACCCTCCTTGTTGATGGTTTCATTGTCCACATCCTTCCACTTCTTCCCTTCCTTCTTTTTCTCATCATGTCCATCATCTCTAGGTTTGTTTTCCATCTCTACTTTTTGCCTTTTGCTTTTAAGACCACATGCTTCTCTTCAATGATGTTTGAGAATTTAGCCATTCAAACTTCCAAGAATGTTTTCATAGTAGTGTTATGGAATTGGCTAATTATACTCCATTTGAAATTATGCTAAATCAATTTGAGGGAAAACACATAACTACACAACCATGGTTTAGATTAGTGAAATAGATGTCACCTTCAATCGTAAAGGGTCATTCTACAAGTGGATGTATTATCATCCATTGCCTAATTTTCAAGTTTTGATACCCTTGTCATTCACATTAAATCCTAGGCCTTTTGTTACCATAGAATGTCAAAAGAGCCCTCCAAAGCTAGTTGGGAGGGTACAAAAGACTTGTTTCTCTTTATCACAGTTGGAACGACCTTTTCAATATTGGTGAACATGAATTACATATTTTAATCTTCTATAGGTAGCCTACCATAGAAAGAGGTGAAATGGTGTTGTTCAAAAAGATATATAGGTTTATGCAAAACACTTTCATTAAACAACCATTTGCATCATATGATCTTTAACTAATAGGTGGTCTTTAAAGTTAATTACGCCAACCTTCGTACCTGAATATCAATTTGTGGAACTTTTTCAACATGTGACCTTTAACAAACTCAATTGATCCATCAAGCACTAGAGATCCTCATGCAAACATTGAATTCACTAAACATTGAAATTTTTAATTGCATATAATTTAAGTTGCATGTGTCACATAGTTCAAACTTGTTTAAATTATTTTCATTTTATTTTTGCAATGTTCTTACCACTAGTTGATATAATCATGATGAAATTATGAAAGTACCTAAAAAAACCCCAAACCAATGTTGCATTTTAATGATTTTGAGACAATTTCAACAATGATAACACTTTGAATCAACATGATGAACTTTATCATAGCAAGTATTTCATGTTTACATTTGAAGAATCCACAAATATTGAAGTCAAAAACATTAACATAAAAGTACCATATTAAATCAAAATTATGTCCATTAATTTCTTTAATTACGCACAACATTAGTTGTAAATGAATTTGTCATCAAAACAATTGGTACATTTGGAGGGGGGGTGGGGGAGGGGCGCGGGGGTTAGTTGTGTGTAATGAAGATAGAACTACATCTTGTTTTAAGTTGGACTAGTTTTAAATGCTTTGTGAAAATGACCCAAAGAATATATCTCAAGACTAGATTAAATATTCCTTCAAAAAACAAAAAAAAGTTAGAACTAGGACCCATGGTTCCTTTTTAAATCAAGAATTGGACAACACTAGTCCAAACGCATTGTAACAATTTTTAACATACAATAAAAGTTGCCATGCATGTAATTGTATGGAAAAATATATATAACATATATATGGTGGGGTTCAAGACTACAAACTTAATTTCATCATAGTTTCTAATTAAATTTTTGGGGGTTTGCATAAGACACTCTTTTTGTAATTGAATATTATGCAAGTCAAAATACAAGGTCGAACATATATATTGGTTATTGGGTTAATCTTGAACTTTAATACCTAAAGAATCTTGAACATGCATGTTATATGATTTAATAATAGATATGACCCCAAAAAAAAGGTAAAATATAACATACATGTTCAAGATTCTTTAAGTATTAAAGTTGTTAGTAAGTTCAATTAATAGGATAGAAAGGGATTAAATTATGTTGATGGTTTATAATTTAAAAAGGTAACAAAGATGATATTTACTTGTTCAAAACAAGGAACTAATTTGAACGCTTGAATGTAACAACTTGGTCATCCGTTTACTTGGTTCAATGTTTGCCTTGTTTGCTTTGATTTTGAAACCCAAAAACTTCACTTTATTCTTGTTTTCTTTTTCTATGGAAATAAATTGAATGTTCATATATTGTCTATACTAATTTCATCATCTAAAATGTGATTTGGTATTAAAATGTTTATTGATGTGTTTTGGAACTACATGTGAACATGGACAATGTTCCTTTCATCACACACAATTGTCTTCCTTCATCACTTTTCACACCTTCAACTAACATTAAAAATTCACACAAATATATTGTGCCAAAATTCAATGAAAACATAAAATTTTATTTAAATTTGGTTGGTTTAAGTTTGTGGATTTTTAAAAGTAATATAACAATAGGGTGAAAAAAATTAAAGCTCCCTCACATGATACCCCACAAACAAATACCCTTTTTGATGCACATGGTTGGGAAATTAATCCATAGTGTCCATCTCCCCCCTTGTGATTAAACTATTACTTACACAAATTGTTTTACTAACATTTATTGATACAAACTATAAATGTCTAAACTTATAAAACAAGTGCATATTCCTAATGTGCGAGGTAAATTTTTTTTCCAAGTATTGGTTATATTGTGTTAATGGTCATATTTGAAAATATATGGTCAATCGTTGACATGAATAATATGTCCAAATGTACTTGAATGTGGCAAAGGCAAAAAAATATCAATTGCTAAAAGTAAACCCATAAATTGCATAATCATTTATTACAATGTTAGAGTAGGTCAATACCAATAGCACTGTGATGGCGTATAAGCAACAATTTGGAGGAAATTCAAGACTTAGATAAGATGAAATTGAGTTTGGACCTATAAATTAAAATTATGCAAAGATACAATGTTTTCTTGAGGGTCAATGGAGAAATATGAGTGGTTGTCATTGAATAATCACAATGATTTACCCATTACATGGTTATCATCACTCTACCATGTCCAAGATTCCACATTTATGGGTAGGGATGGGAAAGTAAATTGCACAATTTTGTATGTGATAGACATTATAGAAGCCCACCTACTAGGTATGGTTGAATCTATTTTTACTTTTCATGAGATTAATTGATCATGTGAAGTTAAATCATGCATGTTCAAGCACATTTATCCAACAAGATGGAAATCTTAGGAACTAGTTCATTCATTGAAAACAAGAGTTCTATATATTGGATTTATATCGATAATGAAAAATTGTTTACAAAATAAGGAGGGCACTTGGAATATAAGCATAATTCAAGCACAAATGGGGAAATGCAATATGGTAACCAACAATAGATGACAAATTACAAAATTCAAACACTTGATTTATAGGCCATGAAAGGCCAAAAGATAAACATTTTTAATTCATTAAACATCAAAGTTACCATTTAAGCGATTGATAGCTTTAACATTTTATATTCCTTGTAAAATGTAAATGAAAATAGTAAATTTGTGTCATGCACATTAAAGTTTTCACCTTCTTGAAAATGCTTCTTTTCTTCAAAATTACCTAGTTGCGTAAATGTGAAGGGGAAGCCGGGCAATACCAATTGCTTGTAATGAAATGGCTTTTGGAGCGGTGACACCAAACACTTCACCCATGTCAATGTCTTGAGGATTTTTTCCTAGTGGTAATTTCCAAATGAAACTATGAAGAAGTCGAGCCAATCCCATTTGCACTGTTATCAAACCCAAAGGCAAACCTACACACATTCTTCGACCGCAACCAAATGGCAATAATTCAAAATTTGTGCCTTTCAAATCAACGTCACTTCCAACAAACCTTTCGGGATTAAAATCCCAAGGATTATCATAAGTAGATGGATGTCGATGAATAGCCCATGCATTAATAAATATGCGTGTTTTTGCAGGTATGTGGTAACCCCCCACTTCACAATCTTGCATGCTTTCATGTGGTATCAACAAAGTGAGTGGAGGATGAAGGCGAAAAGTTTCTTTTACAACAGCTTGAAGGTATTTTAGTTGAGGTATGTCATCTTCATCTACTACACGTTCATGTCCCACCACATGGTCCAATTCATCTTGGAGTTTTTTCATAATTTTTGGGTTTTTCAAAAGTTCCACAAATGCCCATTCTATTGCTGTGTTGGAACTTTCAACGCCTCCAAGCAACATATCCTGACCAAAACAAGATCACCACATTAAAATATGCATCAACAAGTTGTTGAACACCATTAAAACTTGGTTCTCTTATATGCAAAACTTTTGAACCACACCTATGTACTTCACATAAAAGATCAATTAATATGCAAATAAATTCATTTCTTTAATATGCAAATATGTCTTTAAACTTTTGAAATTGCAATCTACATGAGGTAAAGTAAACATTACGATAAGCATGGCCTTGATCTTGTTGTCATCAAGTTTATCACCAGAATCTTCCATTGGAGGAAGAGACAACAACACATCAACCAAGTCTTTTGATCCATCTGCATGTTTCTCATTCATATGATCATGGATTATCTTGTCAAAAAATTGATCCATTTCCATACAAATTTCTCTTGCTTGAGGTATAAGCCCTTGGAGATCAAATGGTTTCAAATATGGAACAAAATCACTAATGTTGAAAGTCCCCCCTAAATGCATCAATTTGGTCATAAAATCATTGAATTCTTCATGTTTGTTGTTGTAGAAATCATCTTCAATGAAATACCTTTTTGTGAACAACATTTGTGTCATGATATTCAAGATGGTTTTGTGTAACAATGTTTTTATGTTGATTGGCTTTGCATCCTGCAAATTATCAACATCACAATGAAATTATGCTTGGTTCCTCAAGTTCAAAAACTATTATTTTTCCTTTGTTGTGTATGTTCAACTTGACAAACAACTCTAGATCATGCTCTTGTAAAACCTCTTTTGCTCGATTTGGAGATGAAATCACAATTGTGGAAATTGACCCAAGCTTGAGCTCCATTACATCACCATACTTTTGTGATAGTTTATAAAGGGAAAGATGTGGGAGTTTACCAAGAAGTGGAAGATTACCCAACACTGGCCACACAGGAAAAGGGCGTGGTGCTCTTTTTAATTTTGTGTGACCAAAAAAAATCTTGAAAATGGAATGCAAGATGATCAAGGTTGTAATTCCTACAACTACAACCATCAATCCTTGGGTATGTGTAAATAATTTGACCCATATCAAAACAATATTTGCCATGTGTCACAGGGGTTTTTGCTTTCTCAAGTGCTTTAAAGAACAACAAGCTATGAACAATGAAAATGGAAACCTTCTCTTTGGTGGAAGCTAAACTATGTCCAATTGCTTTTGCTTTTTCAAACAATGGTTCAAACAACTACAAGCTTTATGCAATGGAAATCCTCTCTTTGATGGAAGCTAAAATTATTTACAATAGTTGTAACATGAACCCATATATATACAACCTAGTGGTTGGGACTTATGGACCATGCTAGTTGTCATCTAGAATAATCAACCTAGCTATGGTGGGCATCATTGTGTACATATGCCACCAAAAAAAAGGGGCACCTATTCTTTTCAAGATTCAATTCCCATCACTACAAGTTTTGAGGATAAGGTGGACCAAGGTGAGCATGGGTTTAGGTCCTTATGGAAATTTAAATTTAGTCCCAAGAAAAAAATTGGAATCTCCAAATTTAGCAATTTATTTTTTTCATTATTTGAATAGTTTGGAGTTTTTACTTTTGATTTCAAATAAGGTGAACTAGGTCTTGGTCCCATAATGGTGACCAAAATTTAAATCTCTATCAATTAATAATAAATAATAAAAATATTTTATACTTGCAAAATGAGAAAACATCATTTTGGGAATGTTGAGTCAAATCATTTAACATTTCAAACATGATGCCAATATGAAAATTGATTTAAATTTGGTGTATGTTAACAACCATAACAACTAATGTAAACATGGTGCATCATGTCTATTTTAACAATCTTAGTGGTAATCCATAATCATGTTCACTTTCCTTGCCAACATATATCATCAATTATCATTTAATTTCTTCCATATCAAACATTTGAAACCCTATCAATGCTAAATTAAGGACATGTATTATCCTTCTACTAATACAAAACATTCTTTTTTTTCTATCTTAAGTTACAAGTTTTGGTTTTTTTTTTGTAGTCCAAATTGATGGTATATGACACCCTTTTATTTCAAAGGAAGAGAACCTTTTCCAAAGGAATCCTTGGACCAAAATGTTGAATAACATGGTGAAGTAAAAAAAAAAGAATCACAACTTACATCTCATTTCATTTGTATGGGCATCTACAAGGTGAATCATGTAGGGTCCTCATTTGTGTTATACATTTACATCATAATGTCAAAAATAGAATGAACAAGGTTTGACTTTAAGGACAAGCACATTTTTATGAATTCAATAGAAACCAAATCACATTTAATGGCATCCAACTTGCAAATGATTCCTTTATCTTTCTGTATGGATGAATACATATTCATAGCACATAACACAATTCTTTTTTATGGAAAGGACTTTATTTAAAGGAATAAAAAATGGTGAAAGAAACAAAAAAGGAATATATAAGAAGACTACTTTTGCTTTATCTTTTTTGGGGTTTAAACCCTAGACATGTTGAGATGTACTAAAAGTCACAAACCATCACCCTTTATTGTACACTTTTACTAGTCTTACTTCACCATACACATGGATACAAAGTCAATGACATTGATGGTTTTAAATAAGTGGTGGTCTAAGCTATTGTACTTTAAAATATTTGATGATTTTTGAATTTGATATGAATTCAAATATAGGAATCCTTTAAAGAGTATGTCCATTTAGTTCTCGATAATAGATTTTAACTAGTTTGAAACCTTTGCCAAAAATAATTGTAAAAGTAAGATTTTAAAACTTTGCTAAATATACAATTTTTTTGGATAAGTTTATTAGGTATCATGATAATTTGGATGGGAAAACAATTCCAAATTTGATTTGTGATAATCCCAATCATTCAAATTGTCAAAAATTTAGCAAGTTTTATAATCGTTTCGTGTATGTAACTAATAACATACAAAATTTGAAAAAATCTCAAAAAACATTTTCAAATAGGTTTGCACAATGTCATAACATTGCATCACATGTATCATGACACCTTACAAAAAAATTCAATCATTCAATTGAGTACAAATGACATTATAACCAATATTGACCTCTTTTAAAAATATTTGTTGTTATATTGTGACACCAATAACATTTGTATGTATTACGTTGCATTGATGATCATTGTACATAGTTGTACAAATTGGACCGCTTATATTCTTATCTTAATGAAGTTTTAAATATTAATGTTGTTAAATATTAATGACAACAACATGTTGCAACTTATAACTTGTAATGGTAAAAAATCATCACATTCCTCCAAAATGTGCACATACAAATTACAACTCCATTTTCATAGAATTCAATTTGTAAATATGTTTTTCTCAACTTATGCAAGAATAAGAATTTGGAATAATCAAAGAATTACTATAACTTGTTCACATTTGGCTCCGATTAAAATCTTGTTACTTTTTCATGCATGCACATACAAAAATAAAGCTAATGGGGATGAAAGTGTTTTAGCTTTTGAAATCTATTTATGAAGCAAGGTAGTTTGTTTTGTTTTGTCACAATGATGTCTCCTAAACCATATAGCATTTCATGCCATGCTCTTGGTATCTTTGGAAAGCTCTTGATGAGTAGGGGTGCATCAACTTGGTTTGAGATTGTTTGGAGCTAGTATGTGAAAATTATTGATTAATGAACCATTTTTTCAATGAAAATTAAATAAAATCAAAACTAAAAATTGATTGGAACTTGGAGGTATTATTGGTGGAAAACCCTTGGTGGTCTAAATTAGTTTATTTCACAATTTTCAAAGCTAAGGTGTGGAAGATATTGTTTTTTGAATGGATTTTGTTGCTAGAAATTCAAACAAATTGCAAAACTTGAGTTTGGTAGGAAAAATCAATTGAACTCTTGATGTGTTCACACTTGGGCAAATTGCATAAACTACACTAGTATATTTGAAAACTCAAAATATTATGGTCATAGGCAATGCTTCACATGTGTGCCAAAAATCAAATTCATCAAACGTCACATTAGATTCAATACATCATGGTAAATCAATTTGTCATATCCTTGGCTATATATTTTTTAACTACTTGTGTTCTTCCTTTTTAATGTTGTAATGAAACATGTATAAAATATTTTCACATTATATTTTACTCAAGGTTGGCTTTTTTTAAGGCCCCCCTTTTTGTCATATGCATGCAATGGGTGAACATACTTTTGTAATTTTTAGATGACAAATTTCTTGGTCCCCAACTTGGTTTATATTTTTGGTACCATGGTTCTCAAAAGTTTACCATTGCAATACAAGATAATTCTCCAACTCTTTATTATGGATTTTATTTAGAGGTTTTTTCTTTTCAAGCCTAGGATAAAGAAAATAAATTGTATTAAATATAACTTGGTTTGATGATTTTTATTCATGTCCTTAAACAATATGCTTTGTACAACTTTGAAAACATGGTTGGTCCAAAAGTTTTGAAGAATATTACAAATCTCATTTCAAATTTGTGCATTTTAGCAAACTTACAAGATCAATTTTGCATTTATTCATCAATAATGGTGGAATGGCCCCATCTCATGAGTCAATGCTCTTCAAATAAAACATTAAGCTTTTGTCACAACTATTAAGGAGAACATTTTGTATTATTGTAGTCCAATTATTGTGGGACGGATTTTAAGTATTAGGCCCATTGATTTTTGTGATGAATATCTATTATTTAAAGATTTTAAAGAAACATTGGAAACATTGTCATTTAACATGTTTTTTAAGCAAAAAATAACCACTTTATTCTCTTGAGAAATTAGAAAATTGAAAAAAAGATAATTAACTTTGTTTTTTTTTTATTGAAAATTCATGCAACTCCAATTGTTTCAAAACCACTTTTTAATTATGACAATAAATTTTTATCATTGGCATTCATAAAATGTCCAAAACTTATAAGAAGAGGATGAAAAGTTGCATCAACTTCATGAATTGGGATATTAAAGGTAATTCATGTTCTTCCTTCCAACAAGTGTGGATTGATTATAATCACACAATACACAAATGAAGGTAGGTTGAAACATATATATGTTATCCCCTTGTTAATATGGTTTTATACATCAACTAAAAAATGTCGATACACTTTTAAATCTATAGGACCAATTAATTTCTCTTTTTCACATGTATGCACAAGCAATCCATTTGGTGGACATACTTTTACAATTTTCAATTTAGATTCATCCATTGCTCCTAATATAATTTTGTTCTGTGTTGACCTACCATGTAATCCAAGCAAAAAATCTAAATATGGCAATTTGATAACTTTTTCCCTTGAAATATGGTGACTGTACATTTTTTCCCAAAAGAATATCTATGGACCTTTACACATGTTCCTTCTTTATTTCTTGCCAAGTTATTCATGGACACCTTTCAAGCGGTTATGGGATATTTTATTTGTCATGAGGTCATGCCAACAACAATCTACAATAATTGACCCAACTATGGTGGGCATAATTATGTAAGCAAGCCACCAAAAGGAACAAGGGTACCCAAGGACACACTTTGCAAAAGGAACAAAAAATGGATCCAACTTCATGATGAAGATCTTTGATAAAAAATTGTCAATTTGGAAAGAAGGGTCATAGCCCAAATCCAAAGATTGAAGTATTGTAGCTTAATCACACCTTATTGTCCAAGGTCATCCTTGATCATGATCTTTTTCCTTGTCATCATATTTCATTAATCACCATTTAGTTTGGAATTGTTTAAAATAATGAAACTTATGAAAACAAGACTTGAGTGTGTCCATTTAATAAAATTGTGATTTTCAAATTTGGACATTAACAATTTTGGGTGAAAGCACTATGGTGACCCCCTTTTGTGTTGTCACATTGTATTGTTTTTTTGGGTGGCCATTTTGAACTTAAACCATGTCAAAATTACAAAATATTTTCATAATGTTTTTGCATACTATGGTAAAGCATAACCCAAAAAAAATAATAGAAAAAAAAAATCATTTCCTCTTTATATTATGGTAACTTGGAGTATATTTGCATGAAAAAAAATACATGTCACGACATATTAAAAAATGAAAATATACTTTTAAAATGATTTAAATGATTTTAACTTTCATGAAATTTATATTAGTTATTTCACATGTCATTTCACATAATTTAAACCAAATTTGTGAACCACTTCAAAAATTTGATAATTTTCATGTCATAAATGGGGTTTTTTATGGTCATGATGATAAGTATGTGGTAAATTGACATTTTCATAAATAATCACTTGCAAATGGAATGTGACAAATGATTTGAGGTGGGTCTATTTTTATATTTGAATTATTTTTCAATATTAATGAAAATAAATACAAAGGTAGTTTGAAATTTAAAAACGAGTTATGTTTTACTATATACATAAAAATATTCCCATGGTTCTTTTCCTTTACATTATTAGATTTTTTTTCAAATAACATTAAATAAAATCTTTTTATGAGAATCAAAATTTTAAAACCAAAACACCAAAATTTAAACTTAGAATTAAATGGACTACATTTTGTGGAATTCACACAAAATATACCTTTAGTAGCGGAGGGAAAAGTGCTTCAAAGGGAGTCATCGTAGTGTGCTTTCACCTTTTTGTTAAAATTTATGTTGTGGACAAAATATAAAAGGTCCAAGATAATTCTAATGTGATAAATGTGAGCATATAAATTAGTAAAAAATATGTGTTAAAAAAAAATCTTGTGTAGTATTTTTGTTTGTGCAATTTTTCTCAAAAGAACCTTTTTGGCCCTTTGAACATGCCTATTTTTTTTGTCGCCAAGTTGAGATTCAAGGACACCTTTCAAGCAGTTATGGATTATTTTATTTGTCATGAGCTCATGCCAACAACAATCTACAATAATTGAACCAACTATGGTGGGCATAATTATGTAAGCAAGCCACCAAAAAAAATGAGCACCTCAGGATTACACCTTCACTTTTAGAAAACTTAGTCCTATGCCACCATACACTTCCATTCAAATCTAGTTTCAATGGAATGGGATGTGTGTCATTCCACCATACATTAATTGTAGTGGAAGGGAGTTTGACAACACCACCTTCTTGATTGCCTAAGTGGAATGGGATTCATGCCATTCCACCATATACTAACCATAGTGAAAGGGAGTTTGACAATGCCAACTTCTTGATTGCCTAAGTGGAAGGGGAATCTTGCCATTCCACCATACATTGACAATAGTGAGAAGGGAATGTGACAATGTCACCTTTTTTATTGTTTAAGTGGAATGGGATTTGTGCCATTCCACCATACATTGACCATAGTGGAAAGGAGTGTGACAATGCCATATTCTTTGCCACCTAAATGGAATGGGACTTATGCCATTCCGCCATACATTCATTAAAGTGGAAGGCAACCATGATAATGCCACCTTCTTAAGTATTGCCTAAGTGAATTGGGTTTGTGCCATTCCACCATATATTGACACAAGTGGAATGCAACTACAACAATGCCCCTTTCTTGAATACTTAAATGGAGGGTGAGTGGATGTGTTCACCATCCATTGTACATAACTAATTACAATTTAGGGAAATTGTAAGAAGTTAAACTTCTTCATTTTGCTTCTATGTACACCACTAGCCTACAATGTGCCAATCGATGAAATTAAACCACAACCTAGCCATCCCAAGTGCATGTATGGTCATATGTGTGCAAGGTCTAATATGGAGTAAGCATTATGTCTAATTTCACCTAGTGCCATGGATAACCATGTGTAGCTTACTTGCAGGCGTGCTTGCAATAATACGGACACTTGTTCAATCTAAAAACATTAATTATCATGATGTAAACATTTGTGATTGAATCTATAAACACATATACTTATACTAGAAAACATGGTTTTGTGCCACTACATACTTCCACCCAAATCCAAGTTTAGTGGAATGGCACTCATGCCAATCCACTATACATATGGATTGATGTAATAATGGAATCAATTATGCACTTGAAATGTCAATTATACTTGTCTCATAATTTTTTGCATGTAGTGTGTATTTTTTGCCCCACACCATACATGTTCCCATTACATGTCCACCCAAACACAACCACTCATGGACCAAATTTGATGGGATCCATCAAGACACCACACCATTAGTGCACCATTAAACCACCATAAAATTAATCACAACACACATGAACCACTTGAATTCAATAGAGTGGATTGATCCACCAAACTAAAATGTGTGGAGTAAACCAATGAACTTGAAATGGCTTGTAATTAGAACATCATTATGCAATCACTAGAATATCGCATGCAATAGTCCATTTAGTTTTGTGCTAGACCAATAGTTCCAAAGTTTCAATATGAAACAAAAAATATGCAAAGTTTTCAACCTCTTTTAAGTTGACAAATGATTGAACATTGTTGCTACCCCACATTTTTGAGGTGATGTGTTCTTTTATATGGATACAAAAGTAATTTTGCAAAGTTTGCATGTAAGCAAGGTACAATTACATTTCTAATCATCTTTCATCATGTCTTTACTAGCAAAAAAGGGACAAGATGCTAGTATTTATTGTTAAAGAAATAATGAGCTACTAGTTTTTACATTTAAAGAGGAAATCGGCTAATGTCTTTACATGGCCAAAGAATAAGTCAATTGTTGGTCCTTATTTTTAAAAAGTAAATGAGTTGCTTTTGGAACACATGTTTTCTTCTTTTGTCAAATAGAATGTCGAAACTAGCCTTGTGTTTTCAAGTAGTGAAAATGTCAAAATGCATTTGTTGGTTATGTTCTAATGTTCAATAGTTATATCTTATCAAATGTTTACATCATTGGTTCAAATTATGATTGGTTGTGCAAAATGTGATAGGTAGTAAGGAGTATGCATTACTTTTTGGGTTGTGGAAATATGACATAATGGTGCTAATGAAAGGCCAATGGGTGGTGTTTAGGCACATGTGAAGGAAAAAAAAACCCATCTTGGTCAATGACACAGTTTGGATGTCCTAATGTCCTTGGTGCAACAACAAACATGTATGATGTTCCATGGGTCAATGTGGCAAGCTCTAATGGGATGGAAGATGTGGATGCAACAATCAAGAAGAAGACCCTCCATGGAGGTAAGTTAATTGAAAACAATGAAAACAACAAAACATCTTCCAAAGGCGAGTGAAGGAATGTGTGGCTATTAGCCATACACCTAGTATCCGAATTCTAACAAATGACAAAGGAAAAATTGTTGGCTTGAAGTTAATTTTGTAGGAAAGAATAAAGGAAATTACATACCAATGATTGGACTTGACAATTTGACAAACTGGATTAAACACCCAAAAATAGCAGGATAGAATATACAAATACCTAGCCAAGCAATTAAGGTATGACCCTCCTTTAAAACCCAACATTGTAGAAACTTACATGAAAGAACATTTCAATTCCTATTGGATCACATTGAGGAATGGGAAGCGGAATGGGATGATGCATATCATGAAAACTATCCTATAGAGATGTGGGATGCAAATCTCCACTATTGGAAGACTCCAAATCCCAATAGAGAAAGTGAACGTATGGAGGCTATTTGTGCCTAGTTATGAGAGCTAGTAGCTTTGGGACAAACACCATTAACATGTTTATGGAGCTACAAGTAGGATGCAACTTGGATGTTGTATGTTGCAAATTATTATTGTATTGTTGCACTCCCATATATAGTAACAAGTTTGTAGGAAAAGAAGTGGACCTTCATCCCAAACAATTAGAATAACCTAATTTGTTGTGGGCAATCATGAAATATTCTTATATTATGATTGATAGGGATCCAAAGGAATGACACATGCTAAGTGAAGGAAGAGGAGAAGGATGTGCAAGAGCCAAATTTTTTTTACCATATTTCAAACCTCCATGTCCATGTTTTAATTTAATGGTTTCATGAAACTTTAGAGGACAATCACTATGGTAGATGATTTAGACATAACATTAAAACTAGGTCCAAGTGACCAGACCTTAATGGCACAAGCTCCCAAGTGATGAATACCCTGGTGACAAGGACCATGTTTAATTGACATAATGAAATAGGCCCAACTCACACAAACCTTTGCAACATAAGCCCTAGTGAAATTTACAAACCCAAGTAACATAAACCTTAGTGATATTATAAACTTGATTGACATAAGTTGAGTGACATGGGCCTTAGTGGCATACGTCCTAGTGAAATAATACACCAAGCCTCAAGTAACACAAACCTTAATGATATAGACTTGGGTGATATAACTTGAGTGACATGGACCTTAGTGGCATAATAGTTAGTGACATAGGTTCAATGACACATGTCCTAGTGACATAAAATCGAAGTCCTACTGAGTGACACATGCCATTATTGATATTAAATGGCATAGATTGAATGAAATAGGCCATTAGTGATATTGGTTGAACAACATAGGCCTTAATGATATTAAGTGGCATGGGTTGAATGACATAGGCCATTCATGGCATAAGTTCAATGATTCTAACCCTAGTGACATAGATCTTAATGATTGCATGGGCCTTAATAACATAGGTCTTTAGATAAAATGTGTTGTATTTTACAAAGGGTAGAGGCAAAAAACTATGATCATGAGGAGTGAGAGAGGGAGGAGGAGCAAATGAGCGAAGAGGCCAAGAAAAATCAACATTGTTGCACCTTACACTAGAGATGCATGTAAGGGGCACATCACATCAAACAAAATCAAGTCATTAAGAAAAGACATTGCTAGAACTTAATGTGAGTGGAAATTTAATGATACAAGCTTAATGACAAGTGGGTGGCCTTGTAATGGCACTTGCAATGGTGACATTCACTCCACATCTTAGTGAGACTTTAAAAGTTATAGCTTAATGGTATAAGTGTATATAGTGGAATGGGTCAACAAGGTTACTATACATTTGTTTAATGAACATACATGTACAATATAAGCTTGAGTGAAATAAGATAGTTATGATTGCAATATGAAAAGTAGGTCATGAATAATGATCTTAAATAATATTATTTGAATGAAAATAAAGTGACTTGAACACATGGTTGGATTTGAAAAACATTTTGGGCAAGGGGGGAGAGAGGGGGAAGTTTGTATCTATAAAATTATTCAGAAAGCACACTAAATAGAGGTTGTCATCTTACATTACAATTTAAGTAATCTTAAACAAGGGGGTTTAATTTTTTAAGTTACAATTTCAACCATATTAAGTGACTTTTAAAACATCTGGAAACCACTCATTATTATAATCTTGCATTTTTGAAAGATTCAAACAATTATAAAAGACAAAAATATGGTGTAGTTTATGTACCTTAAGGTTATTAGATGTTTTTACTGCATATATCAAAATGGCCTCAAAAATTTTATTTGTAATTGTCAAAATAACTTCTACAACTTCCATAACTACTAAAACTTCAAGATGAAATATGCCCAACACAAAGTTCAAATTGTTCATTTAGTCTTATTCTTGTAACCTAACTATTAAAAATCCAACCTAAAATTTTTTCAACTAAAAACAGAAACAATTTTATAATTCCTACAACATTTTGTGTTGAAGGTTGGGTGGCTATACATTGAATTTAACAAAAGAATTGGTGCCCAATTTCACCAATTTTGAATAATTTAAAATGAAAAATAAATTTCATTTCATTTTATGAATTATATGGACTAAGTGATTGTTACCTTGAGTTTTGGTTACAACTTGTAGTGGAGTATATATTTATTTTTGGCATGGGAGCATTTAAACTAGGTGGATGGCAATGCTATAACCTATAGTCAACTGAAAGATGGTGAAAATTGTACATAGTTGAGTTTGTTACATAGGTATTGTTTAAACTAATTTAAGCAATTTATGTACCAATAAGAACAATTGAGCTATGGTGCATATCTATGCTACTCAACCAATAAATAAATGCCATGTCAACAAACTTTCTCAAAAGCTCACCTATATGAGGCATCATTTGTTTTTTTATTTTGTATATCAAAATTTTGGTGATTTTTTATTAAATTTTTTTTCTCGAATTTACAGTTGAAAAAAAAGTTCCAAAAAAATCTCAATTTCTTTGTTGAAAAAATGGTGAAATTTTTCCAAAAAAAAAACATTATCTTATTGGGTTTTTAATCATTAGGCTAACCATCAATGGCACAATAAAATTGATGCAACCTTTTTCATTATTACACAAGGTGTATTGTATGTCTTATAGAATATCTAGTTATTTGGGTAGCATAAATGTCCTTAAATTTGTGGAAGGGGTATTCATTAATTTTTCAAGATCCTTTTGATTTTGAAAAGAACATCTCTTTAGAAATTTAAAAATGCTTTATGCAACAAAGGAAGTTGCTTCCATTTTTTTTCAAATGATGTGCAAAAAAGTATTGGGTGCAATTTATTGAATTTTTAGAAATAATTTATTGAAATGTAAATAAAGTCTTTAGAATTAAATTATGAAATTAAATTTAAAATACTATTAATTTTAATAACATATTCTTATAATATTTTACTATTTCATAACATATTGAATGATGCAAATCTTGCCAAAACAATTTATTTTTTTTCGAAAAAAAGGGTTTGATGCAAGTTTTCATAACTTGGTAAGAAAAAAATGGAAGCTACAAAATGTACAAAATATTTTTTTGGAAAAAATAAGCTCAAGTTGTCACATTTCAAGAGAAAAAAACTTAAGGTCATCACATTTGGTTGCTCAACAAATTTGTGGGAAAAAAAAAAAAAAAACGCGGATTTGGTAGCCCCAATATGAATATTTGAGCTTTGCGTTATTGCGCACTACCGTGATAATGAACTATTATTATTTATTTATGTTTTCATATGGTTTTAATAATTCATCATTATTTATGTCAAGTTTAATTGTGTTGTTGCGCACTACCAACGATGATCAACTTTCTTTTTTTCTTATGTTTCCATATGGTTTTCAATATTTCATCACTTGGCCTTTGCATTGCTACACACTACCAACGACGATTAACATTTTTTTTCCTTATGTTTTCATATAGTTGTCAATAATTCATCATTAATTATGTCAACGTCAAATTTAATTTGATTTAATATAAATTATATGGACATGAAAAGACACATGTTAATGTGTTTTTTCATATTCATGTTGGTAAGTAGGGAAAATGAGTGAGGTAGGTATAAAGATGGAATAAAGATTATGAAAGAAGGGAAATGATTATTAGAAAAATATGTAGCAAAAAAGGTTATTAGGAAAAAAGAAAGAGGTAGTTAGACTTTGAAAATGAGACAATTGTATGTGGAATGGTCTTCGAAAATGTTCAGGGACAACCATCCCATAGATTTTTTTAATTTGAAATTTTACCCAAAAAAAAAAAAAGCTTACAAAATATTACCAAAAAACCACCCATATATTGGCTCCTCAAAATTTCGTCATTGAAATTATTTATATCAATGTCAAATTTAATTTAAATTAATATAAATCCATGACCATAAACAAAAAAAAATGTTAATATGTTTTTTCACATCCATGTTGGTGGAAGAATGCGATAGTTATAAAATAGAGGTAACTATTAGGAAAGGTGAGAAATAGTTACTTTAGTCAAAACAACCAACCAAAAGAACCATGTGTATTTCATGCCCCATGCCTCTAGTCAAAGCAAGCATCCCCTTTTGTCAATGCAAACATTTTGGTCAAGTTAAACCTTCTAAAAGACTATGATTTCTTGTAATGCCTTCATTTTCTAGAATTTTATACATCATCCCATTTGCAAATTGGGACAATATTTTGACCTTTCTTCCATAGTCAATTTTTCCTATCCATAATTACTGCATTCATAAAGACTTCACAATTTTCATTTTTAATTACTTTATTTTCACTTTTAGACGTTTGTTCCATTTTTCACAAGAAGGTACCACCCAAAGAAAAATGGACAAACCTAAACAATTACATCTATTGCCTTATTTTCTTTGATGCCATTAAGCGCAAGTTCATGGAATTGTTTATGGGATGGGGGTTAATAGGTTTGGTTTAACATTTGTAGACACACGAAGCTTTGGTGAACTATGGTTGGTTGGGTTATTGGCATCTATAGCAAGATTCATACAAGCAAAAGCCTTTTGACATTGTAATGAACTAATAGGTAGATGATAGAACGAACATAGATGTGTACTAATGTTGTTTATTTGTGCAAACCCTATTCTTACTTTAATTGGGGAGAACCCAAAACTAGATTGGGGTTCAACCCCCTTGAGAGGTGGATTCATGTGTGTTGTTCAATCTTGTAGTTACATTTGACATTTAGATTTTGCATAAGTCACAAGTTCTTAGCCCTTTTGTTCATTGCTCTCATAGAATGCCCACCACAAATTGGCTTTTGGTTGTAGTCTTCTAATTTTGGTTTCCATTAAAGTTGTAGATAAAAATTAAACTTTAACATCCTTGTCACCACCCATTTTCTATTCTTAAAATTGCAATATAACCCCATGTCATAGAAAGTTCATGCGCTATAGCAAAACTTTGATCCTTTTATACATTTAAGTGTCACATGTTTCAATGAACATCGAATGAAAAGTGCCAATGATGCTTCATCCAATACTTGAAAAAAACACTAAATATAATCAATGTTTTTCATTACTTAAAGGACTTTTTAAAATATTTGAAAATAATTCAAAAATGGCATTTTGACAAGAAATGCTTAATGTACACCTTTACATTATAGTATAATGCAACATCTTTTTGGGTCATAAGAATTTTTAAAATTTAAAAGCTAACCTATAAATCATGATTTGAAGCATATTCTATTTTCAATGATGAATTCATGGAGGTAAATGACTCCTATTAGCATGTTTGGACCCAAAGCCAACTAAACAAAGATGTGCAAACAATAAAATAAACAAATAACACCAAAAAAATGTTGCATAAACTTGCACAAAGGCAAAGGGGGAAGTACTAACAAAGGAACCAAACTCAAAATAAGAACAATGGATTAAGAACAAGACCAAATACATATAGCTTGAAACTCAAAGTATGTGTAAGTGAAAGAATTGAAGGAGTAGGAGGGCAAATTCATCCTTGAATGGTATCATTAAGAAGCACCTAACAAAATGGCTTAGGAACCAAAATTGGCCGAATAATATTCCTAAAGACTCTCTCCATTAAATCTTTTCACAATTATATATTTTTGTTTCATCATGTTTATCCATTGCATGCTAAAGCATATGGCTTTAAATTTTGATTGGAATAAAAAAGGTGGAAATTGCTACAAATTTGTATTCCTAATTGTTGTGGCCCCTTTAATAATCAAGTTCATGAAATTTGAAATTTCATAATTAAATTATACTTCCTCTTTTAATTACCTAATTAAAAAATCAAATAAAAAACCATCAAATTATCTTAGAAAATCATTTCCCATAGAAAATCCCAAAACATGTTTCAAACTTGTGTTCATAACCAAAAAGTTTAAAGAAAAAAAACATTGTTACATTCTTGAAACTATTAAAAAATTTCTATGATTAGAAACATCAAAATATAATTTTTTTCCATGTAAGTATCAATCCCCATTTAGATTGCTAGCTTGAGAACTGAACCTAAGTATCCTTTTTTACCCTATTCAACTATTAGTTTTTTTACGAATATTAAAAGGAAACAATTTTCAAAAGGTTGATTATCAATTTAGTGAAAATTGGTGGGCATAAATCTATTGATTTTTGTGTAAAGAACCAACCTAGAAATTACAAGGTACCCACCCCTTTTCATGATCAATACTTGCCTACCATTTGTCATAAATCATCATGTGTCTCCAATGGATGGTGTAGAGGTGGGTGCTTGGTCACATAATCCCCTAGGATCATAAACACAATGTTCCCAAATATGGGCCTATTAATATAGAAAATAGTCTTTTAAGTTTTTGTTGTAGCATATGGTTACATGGGCCAATTGGTGTTTCTTCGATTGAAAGACTCATAATGATGTGCATATTAACTTCATGAATAATAAGACAAATAAATAATTTTTCCCTTAATAATTGGAATTTTAAAAAATTTATCAAAATCAAGAAAGTAGTTGGGACTAGTGTTAGGTGGTTATCCAATTTGGCTAGTTTCCAACTCTAGTTTATAAAAATTGAACTAAAACTTAGTCTAATTAATCATTATTTTTTAAACTAAATTTGGTTTAGGAAAATAAATCTAAAACTGAAACCTGGGTAGTTAATTGTTGGTTTCAATTTGAGTTACTCATAATCAAAGCCTTTTTTTTCCAAAAATAGAATCTCACTATAAGAAATCGCAAAATTTTTTTATTGGAAAAATTAATAAAAAATAATTTTGCTCTTTTTGCCACCTTGTTCAACTTGACCAAAGTGTTATTTTGGATAAATCAATTTCAACACAGTCTTTTGGGTGCAAGTATGTAAATAGGAGCTAATGAGATTACTTTACAAAAGGATTGTGAATTCTTTTTAGTCCTTTTTCACTTTTTCATATGGAAGAATTTTTGAATGAAATCTTTTGCAACTTGTTATTAAAAACAAGTTGCCTCAATAAATCACATGTTTTGTGTTGATCATTGTTGAATATATATGAATATTTCAAAAAATGTAAATTTTGCCAAATTTTGCGTTTCATCTTGAAATTTACCACAATTTTGAATCATACCAAAATATGCTAACTACTTTAGGTTTTTGTTTCTTATATCATAAACTACAACTTTGTTTTATATGTCATGCACATTACACCCCATTTACATGTGGTAAAGGACTCTTGAAATTTTTAAATTTTGAAAAATACTTTGGCTAGTTTCCAACTCTATAAAATTACATATCTTTTAAGTTATGAATTTCTTTTGAACTTGGGTAATAGGTTACTATCATCTAGATTTTTTTACCATCAAAATTATGTTATTACAATAGTCCTTTGTAAAATTAACCACAATCTAATGTAGCACCTAATCAAGTTCAAATATCATTTTTTAAAACCAAAACCCAATATTTAATTCAATGAATTTTTAATTTGAATTCCTCAACATTCATATTAGTCATTTAGCACAACTTGGAATGCTTAACATAACTTTAAAATGTTTAAAAAGAAACATATGTCAAAAAGTTCATAGTTTTCACCATGTTATTTGACATGGTTTTTGGATCCTATCTATGTATTCACACCCTTTTTGACCATGGGGTCATGGGATGTTTTTTATTAATCAAAATGACCAGTTGACAATTTGACCATTACCTGATTAGACCATCATTATCTTTAGTTGATTTAAATCATGTGTCATCATTATGTTACATCGTTGAAAATGATGTGGCATCATATAAAAGTAAGTATTGGTAAGTACATACCTATGGATGTATGTTTACATTATAATGTACATTGTATGCATAATCACATACAAAATTCATATACATGATTTGCACGAGTTTGAACCCAAGACCTTAATATGGAAACATTCTAATCTCTTTGCCATCCAGCTACACAACCTTTTGTTAGTAAAAGCCTAAAGGTCAACACCTTTTTGCTTTATTTTCTTAAATATAAAACCATTATGAAATCAAAAAATGACACCACAATAACATGGAAACGAACTAAAGAATTTAAGAGTGTAAGAACACAAGAGCACAAAAGTGTCACAAGATGGACAAGCTCAAGTAGGGTAAAACTTTAAAACCTTCAAGCTTGGAATGCTAAGAGGATCAAGGCAACTATTGAAGAAACCACCCACAAACTTGTGGCATGTTTAGTGAATAGGATGCTATGCCCATTACCAATGATTTCCAAGCTTTAGACTATCTTAGATCTAGGTCACATTTTCACAATTGAACATTTATGTTGAAGATTTTAAACTTTGTGTTCTTCATCCATCTTGTTGATGGGGACCTAGGTAGTGTGCATTAGATTGCAAGTGTCTATTTAGTTTTAGGTTGTTGTATAAATCATCATGGACTACTAATTGTTTGAACCATTTTTCACCACTAGAACTTTAGAAGAACATATCTTAGCTCATTTGTCACCTGTTTTGAACAATTTTAAAGGGTATGGGTGCACCATTTAATCCTCTACATTTTATATTTAGACCTAAAGAACAAAGGAGGGAGATTGAATCAAAGGGAGGTGATAGGTAAATTAAATGTCCAATCATGTTAGCATATTTGCTTTAAAACTTTTTATTTACAATATTGTGGTTGTAATCTCCCCCCACCTAAGGATTCAAGGAGTTTACAAACATAACACCATCAATTGAGAGGCTTGCTTTATACAAAAGAAACTCAAGGTTGATTATGTGGGAAAAGCCATTGGAAATAATACAAAATATAAAAATCATCGTTGTTAAAACTTTATAATTTTTTGGCATCAAGGTACTAGAACTTTTTAAAGCCTTCACTAACAACATGGTACTCATTATTGTTAAAGGGCTACAAGTATGGTTAACAATTTCTTTTGTCACATGATTAGATGCAACATATAATTAACTATGTTTGGAGTTTAAATAACACTATGAGAAATCACGTCCATTGAAACCACACTACCCTACAACTAAAATTCAAAAAACAACTCATATACAATTGTTATGCAATTATCCTTATGGTATTACAACTAATGTGCAACTATCCCCTTAGAAATATTGTGTATTAATAAATAAATGACCATGTTAATAAATCAATTAGTTGTATTATAATGCAAATCAACTGAAAATGGGTTTTTTATATGATAATTTATACATATCGTACATACATATGTAGTCAACCATGTTTGATTTTTTCAAAAGTTGCATTGTAGTTACACGTGGCAACTATTTTAGAACTATTGTATATGTGTCATTAAAGCAACAACTCTGTTGCAACTAGTGTACAATGTACATAATACATGCAATCATGCCACGTGTTCACATCTCCACCACCCATTATGGGATACATTTCCAACTAGTTTTCGATTATGATTCCCATTGATACGATTTGTATGACCATTAGTGCGTCATTACTAAAGTATTATTGTTCAACTATAATACTACTATGACTATAATACTACTACTTATAACTTAATAAGGATACATATTCATTAATTATTTATATCTTCATCATATGTGTTTCATTTTGAGTGATTTAAAATGTTATGGGAGCGCTACCTCAAGTTCTAGAAATCATTTTTGAAGTGGAAAAACAAAAAAGTAATGAAAAAATAATAAAAAGAGAAATAAGCTTTCTAACTTACAAAACACATTTTTTTTCTTTTTTAATATCTTTGAACCTCTCCTACTTTCAAACCTCATGATTTTCTTATTTCTTATTAATTTTAAACAATTTAAAGTGTTATAGGAACACAACCTAAAATTCTACAAATAATCTTAAAACTTTAATAACAACAAAATAACATATAAGGAATTTTGTGGGTGTTTGGGAATTGACCTTTGTAACATTTAGTGGTTTGTTTTTCTAAGTTTTTGATCCCTTCTATTTTGAGGGGCCATAACTTTCTCAATTTTATTCCATTTTTGACGATTTTTAGTACACCAAATGTGCTAATAAGAAGGGTTGAAGTTTTGTTTAGACACCAAAAAAAATGGAATCCTCCCCTTGGATTTGGCCTACCTTGAGCGCTTAAATGTTATAATTGCAACTCAATTACAATTAATGAAAAACTAAAACATTTAACTCATATGTTTTGTCTTCAAATCCCATGTGACAAACTATATAAAAAAAATTTGTTCTATTATGTTTTCACATTAAAATACATGTGTCATTTTGGGATGAGCTGAAAAAAAACTTAACCCAAAGGAAAAACATAAAATAAAAAACAAAATTTCATGGCTATTATTTAGTAAATAAGTAGGTCTTATTTTTTTACCTACCTATGTAAGTAGGTAGGTCTTAGGTAAATACGTAAATATGTAAGTTTTAAGACCTACCAACCTACTTACCTATGGTTATGTACGACCTACATAGCTATTGGGTTAGAAAGGATTTATTAAAATATAACCCTTATAGGTTTGAACCCTTCTTAGGTTACATGACCCACAATGGGATGTCCTTTGTTGCTTATTTATTTTCAATTAATTATTTTACATTTATAAATTTATTAGACATGGTAAATGTCAAATCCCTTGTGTGGAGCTTTTTTCCAACTACATGAAATAACCACCTTAAACCATCAATTCTTTGATGGGCTTTTCATGAAAATTGTTAATTCTTTGAAAATTTTCAAAAACCAAGAATTAATTTTTATTATTATTAAAATTTTCAATAATTGAAACTAAAGGTTTTTTTATTTTTCAAATTATTAAAAATTTAAAAACCAAAGGTTAGTAACAAAAGCAAAGAACCCCCATAACATAATTCATTGTTAAAAATCTTACACTATGAAAAAAAAAGGTGTTTTGTAGCTGGCCTTACAACTCAATTTTTGACTTGCAAATGACACTTGCAATTCATTGTATTTATATGTTGTGATTGGTAATGGACAAGTTACATGAGTTACAAAGTTGTAATTCATTATATATGTGATGCAACTCATTGTAACTTAATTACAATTTAGCCAAAACAACTCATTTTCAACTACTATGCAACTCCATTATAATTACACCCATGATGTCATGTTGATGTCATTAATTGTCATCCATATATTAAAATCTAACACATGACATTACGAAGATTTTTGGACATAAATTTTTTTTGGAAATATTGATCTCCATCATCCGTTATGATTGTTAATGATGGTCTAAGATTGTGACACATGGCACAATAAAAAAAAATGCCACATGGAATATTAATAGAATTTTGGAACAAAGATAGATTATAAAAATTTAAAGTCTCTCATATAACACATACACAATTTCACAATTCAACTCAAATTTCACAAGGAAAATCTTACATCCTTTTGGGCTAAGATCATTCACATGCCTAAAGCTTAATATTTAGATGAACTACACTGAAAAGGAAATTCATCACATGTGCCTAAAGACCTCAACTTATGGGGATCATTCATCAAACTTGGATAAAGTTTCTTTTGTGCATGTTGTCATAATCACAACAATACATAGGTTTCACAACTAGGACGTTTAACATATATGTCCTAGTTTTAACAATGTAGTCATATGTCCTTAGTCATAATACCTTTAATCATCATTGTGATGACATTGCAATTACATGATTACATGTGTATGACAACATGACTACTATTGTGATTACCTAACTTATAGGCTAAGTTAGGCTACCTAGCTACCTATTTCCAAAGTATGTAAGTAGGTTAATCTACTTACTTAGGCTACAAATGGACACCTAAGTAGTTAAATAGGCAAAACTACACTATCGAAGTAAGTAGGTAGGTAAGTGAGGCTAAACTACTTACTAAGGTTAAGTCACGTACCTACCTATATATCTTCTATACCTACTTAGGTTAAACTACCTACATCTATAGACTTCTGAAGAAGCTACCTACCTAGGCTAACTAGGCCACCTATGTATTTAAACTAAGTTACCTACATCATAGCCTACATAGCCAAAATAGCCAAAATTAATTACCTACTTATTTCCTACCCTCCTACCTATTTAGATGAAGTAGATATGGAAAAAATAATTTAAACATTCATATACTATATGTTGACAAAAGATCACACCTTATGAAAGTGTGGTTCATTGGTTAAAGGCTTGATTTTTCATCCTAAAGGTGTACAAGTTATACTTAGGTGCAAGTGAGATACAATGAGCCAACATGATTACTTTAGTAAAAGATTTTATGTTTTTTTTTTTCAATTTTTTTTTTCATATGAATGAATTTTGGAACTTATTACAATAATGGTTTATAGTTTCCAAGTACATGACATGTTTTTTTCTTCATCATTTTTTAATAAATATGAATTTTTGAAAATGTCTTGTTTCCTTGTAAATTCAATGTTTTGTCTTTAAAAATGATAATAATTTCAAATCATAACCAAATTTATTTTTATTTTTTTACATTTATATATTTTCTTGTATAATAAACTATAAATTTTCTTAACACATCACATACATTTTACCTCATTTACATGTGGCAAAACACTTTTGAAAATCTAAAATTTTGCATCAATTTTGGAAAGTTCTTTGAAGTTTTAAAGTCTTAGAATTCCACATATTTTAGGGTATGAATGTTTTTTTAATGTGGTTAATAGGTGTTTATCTTTTTAATTTTCCCCCCATCAAATGTGTTTTTATTATATGAGTCCTTTTGATAGTCCTTTGCAAAATTGACTTCTGTCTTACACATTGCTGTTCATTTTTAGAGGTTCTAAATCAAAACTTAAATTTAAAATTTGATCAAATTGATTTTTGGTTTGAATTCCTTGACATTCATATAGATGAAAAAATAATAACTTACCATGATTACCATGGCTTTAAATGGTAAAACATAAATATTTATCCAATTTTGATTGTTTTTCTTTACGGTTCAATGCCCTATTTCGCTCGTTGGATTATGATTGCACCCACTTGTAACCTAAGCTAGATTGCCTAGCGTGCCTAGGTTGGCCTAGGCCTAGCCTAGCCTATTTAACCCTAGGCTAAACTAGGTGCCACCTAGGTTACCTAGCCCTAAGCCCAACCTATATGCTAAGGTACTTAACCCTAGGTAGGTAGCCTAGGTAACCAAAGCTACCTAGTAGGACTAGGCCACACTGTAATAAGCCTAGCATAAGGTATTAGGTCACTAGGTGCCTAAATCACCTAGTGACCTAGGCTATGCTAAATGCCACCTAGGTAGGTTAGGTGCCACTCAAGCTACCTAGCCCTAGACCTAGCTTAGATCCAACCACACACACTTCATTCTCCAAGCCTCAAAGTACATTAGCCAACATTGTGTTAGAGAGAGAAGAAAAACTATCCCTTTTCTTTTAATCCAATGCCTCCTTTACCCTCCCTCTTAAATAAATGGTGGCACACTCCAAATCTGACCTTCAAATTTTATGTTAGTGGCAACCAACTTGCTAAATAGTCCTACTTAGCTAGAATAGTAGCTACATTAGTTGGCATCACATGTATTAAATTAATGAAGATAAAAGGTAAGATCTATTACTAGTAACTTTGAAATTACAATTAATTCTTCTTGGAGGTAGAACATCTACAATAAAATTAGGCATCATAAGTTGAAGGGATGACAAATTGTTGTGAGACTTTATTCCATTATTACTAGTTTAGCATTGAGCTGCAGAAACACAAATGTCAATGAAGGTAGCACAAACTCTAGCAACTTCTTGAAATTATAGAATGAGAATGGGAACTTGGAAGAACTTAGCAAAACCTCTCAAAGCTGTGCACACATAAGAATAGGGGAAAACCCGTGTATGAAGTTAGTTTGGGGTTTATATTGGCACCATTTTACGAATCACGCCAAATGATTGAGTTATAAGAGTGATAATCAACAATTTACCCAAAAGTAAGCATGCTGAATTTATGCCACATACTTTAGTCTTTAAATTGTGACATTAAAAACTTAATAGTATCTTTTTCATGTAAGTAATTAGAAACCAAAAATATATATGTTTTTGAAATCAATTGTGCCTTCATGGTCAACATGGGACCAACTTTTGGAAATGGGTTTTTAGTTGTAGATAAAGCTTGAGGCCTCATGCTTTCCCATAATAAGGGCCCGCATGAGGCAAGGCCAAGAGTGGGCCTAATTCTAATAAAGCCTGCAGCCAAGGGTTTTATTATACATAAAACCCTGTGTCATTTTTTCCCCCATGGAAAAAAAGGAAAAAAAATAGGGGTTAAAAGTAAAAAATAAAAAAACAGAATCCTTGCCAATCATGGGAATTTTGAATATGGGCTTCATTAATCCAAAAAAAATCAAATTTTTAATGTGGTAGGGTATATTCCAATGTTGATAATGTAAGTAGAATGACCATGGAAATATGTCATGATTGGTTGATAGCCAACAAATGAGTTAAACCCTTTCACCATTGCATCCTCATTAGGGGCAATGAATCTTCAAATG
>Ga0116229_10000215_pt1 | contig 66880 bp, 42 predicted proteins | sample S1TSphgellanicum_3_FD_87313 | JGI IMG/M metagenome (GOLD analysis project Ga0116229, IMG submission 87313) | Host-associated microbial communities from peat moss isolated from Minnesota, USA - S1T2_Fc - Sphagnum magellanicum MG | ecosystem: Host-associated > Plants > Peat moss > Unclassified...
TCCGCAGGCTCAAGGGTTTTCGGAGGATCTTCTCCCGCTTTGAAAAACTCGATGCCATGTTCACGGCTTTCATTCACCTTGCCCTCATCTTTGACGCGCTCGTTTACCTTAACACGCCCTAGTGAAAATTATATTCTCTGCTCACTCTTATCGACTAGTCATCAAATGAAATACCTTACCTTCTGTCTGATACTCGTCCTGCTATCCGCACCTCTCTGTCGAGCTGAAATGCAGTTTCCCGTGTACGAAGGTCTTTCTCCTGAAGTCCAGAAAGCTTACGGCTATGTTGTCCAAAAATCGCCTGGAAATAATCCTGGCTTATCCATCGTGATCCCTCCAGCCGCAGCGAAATATTGCACTGGTGCTCGCCTCTATATCCGAGATGGTGGCAAGAACATCCTCGTTGAGACAAATATGGGTCTGAACCGGATGAAGGACGGAGGATTAGGCATTAATGTGAATCTCTTCGAACAGCTCCACGGCAGTGCTGAACTTATCATCTATTCGGGCGAAACGCCTGGTGGTCCTTTCTTGGGAGACTTTGGTGGTTTTACGTTTGTAATTTCAAATGGTCCATGAGCGTCAGCTCATAGGGTTTAGGCCCAAATCTTGCACCGTTGATAAACTCATCTTTGGCGAACTGAAACTGCGACCAGAATTGCGACTGAAAGAGTCGTTTAGAGTTAGACCAATTTTTCGCGAGTTCAGCTTGATTGCGAGGCGCTTCGGGCGGATAGTCGCGGCGTTCTAGAGTATGTAGGTAGGTCGACGGCTACCTTATGAAGCGCCTACGGAAGCTCGACAACCGGGGCTTGACGCTCAGGCGGGTAGAACTTCTGGAAAAGCTTATACTTGATGGTGTCCGGCTCTGCCTTTATCGCGTCATATATCTCTGGGCCATACTTTGCTTTCAATTGCCTAAGTAGTTCGAGGTTTTTCTGTTGGGTAGTTTCCGCCATCCGTAAGCCCCCTATCACAACCGCGATTACACCAGCACCCGAAATTGCCTGCAAAGGCCGATACCAAAACCTGCCCAATCATTAATAATGCCGCGAGCACACTTAAAATTACGCGCAGCTTAGACTGTTGAGACGTTTTGAATCGCTGATAGACCTTGAGATTGATAGGCCTTCTGCCCCGCAGAGATTTCTTCTGGTGACGCAGTCATAAAGGTCGTCTCTACTGCCCGCTCTGCTTCTGCGGCGCGAACTTGATTTCCCCGCCGTCGGAGCCGAAGGCCATCTTGCCGGAATCCTGCACATCGAAGAAGGTGATGAACGCCATGTAGCCGATCAGGACGAGCGCGCAGGCGGTCTGCACCGGCTCGAGGATGTTCATGCTCAGCGGGCGGCGGCGCACCCATTCGATGAGCGAGAGCGCGATGTGGCCCCCATCCAGCACGGGCAGCGGGAACATATTAAGCAGCGCGAGATTGACGTTGATCAGCACCGCGAACCAAAGCGCCAGCCTCCAGCCGTTCTCGCTGCTGAGCACGCGGAAGAGAATGTTTATGATGCCCACCGGGCCGCTGAGCTGCGACGCGCCGATGTTCGAGTGGGGAGCAAAGAGGGCGCCCAGCGTGCCGGTCACCGCCTCGACGCTTTCGCGCACCTGCGTGAACGGGCTGGGATGGATCAGTTTCACGCTGCTTTCCCAATCGTCGATGCCGATGTCGGTCTGCGGCTCGTCCTTCGGCATGGGCTTCGGCGAGATCGGCGTCTCGGGCGTCACGGTCACCTCGCTTGTCGCGCCGTCGCGCACGACGGTGAACTTGATCGGGTCAAAGGGATGATCCTTCATCCAATAGACAATCGCCGCCTCGGAATAAATCGGCTGGCCGTTCATCTGCGTGATCTGGTCCTTCGGCTGCAATCCCGCGGCGAGCGCCGGGCTGTCGGGAAGAATCTTTTTGATGATGAGCGATTCCTCGGCCGGCCCGATGCCGATCTTGCGCGTGGAGCCGCGCTGCCACCAGCTATGGTCGTGGTCGAGGTCCTTTTGCGGCGCGACCTGGATGGTCAAAACCTGAGCGCCGCGCTGCACTTCAACCGGGATGGTGTCCGCCGTGCTGGTGACGATGCGCCAGATGATCGAGTCGCCCATGCCCATGAAGTGGCTGATTTTATGGCCGTCGATGGCAAGGATTTTGTCGCCCGCCTTGAGGCCGGCCTTGTCGGCGGGATCGCCCGGCACGACGAAGCCAATGACCGTGGTCGCCTCGGGGAAGCTGACCGGCTTGCCCACGGCCCAGACGATGACGGCGAAGAAAAGAGCGAGGCCAAAGCTGAAGAGCGGTCCCGCAAAGGCGACGATGATCTTCTGCCAGGGCGACGCGGGCGGCAGTTCCTCGCGCGGCGTATCGGTCTTGCCCTCGATGGCCTCCATCGGCGCCATTTGCGGCAGCGCGACGTATCCGCCGGCGGGAATCGACCCGAGCAGATATTCCACGCCGTCGACTTTCTTGGACCAGAGCGGCTTGCCGAACCAGATCGCAAACTTATCGATCTGAAGCCCGCACCATTTCGCGGCCAGGAAATGGCCCAGCTCGTGGACGATAATAAGGACGTTAAAGAGCAGGACGACTTCGAGCAGCGTGATGAGCGAGAAGAAGAAAGCCTCAAAACCGTGGAAGTAGCCGTAAGGGATGACGAAGACGAAAAAGAAGACCAGCAGCCCCAGGATGCGAAAATTCCGGAAAGACGAAGGCGTTTGGGAATCCTTGGCGTCCCTGGCCTCGTCAAAAAGCGTGACGTCGTTTTTGGGATTGTGCGGGATATGGCCGGCCTTCGCCTGATCCGGCGGCGAGACGTCCTTGCGGTTATCGGGGGGAACTTTGTTAGTCATGGGACGAGTAGGTGCGCAAAGGGAACTTCCAAGTGTATTGGTTCATTCTAGCCTAAACCATAGCTTAGTCGTAGTTAAAAGATTGCAAGGAAGCAAATGCCCGGCTTCGATTTTGTCTTGCATGCGTCTTACGTCATCTTAAGCTGATTTTATGAACGCAACGCTGACGATACGCTTGGATAAAAAGCAACGCGAGATGCTTCGCCGCAAGGCCAAGGCACTTGGCCAAAGCGAATCAGAGCTAGTGCGAAAGATGCTGGACCGCGAGTTTAAACCCCGTCGGCTGGGGGATGTTATCGGGCATCTCGCGGGCTCTCTGGGGAAGCCTATCGGCGAACCTGATGAATGGGAAAAGACTCTGCGCGAGCATAACTGGCGCACGTGAAAACTTGGTTGCTGGATGCAGGCCCGATCATCGTGCTTCTGGATGCTCGCGCTTCCGCGCACGAGTCCGTCAGGTCGGCCATGGGCCAATTCCTGGGGCGTCTCGTCACCACAAGCGCCGTAATCACGGAGGCATTTCATCTCGTGCGTCGGTATCCCTGCGGTCCGGAGCGTGTGTTGGAATTCCTCGAAGAAAGTGAGACGACTATACAGGAGTGCGGCCAATCCCACGACCTGCGAAGCGCCGTTGCCTTGATGGGCCAGTACAAAGACACGCCCATGGACTTCGCCGATGCGACACTCGTTTTGCTTGCGGACCAGATTGGGCAATACGACATCTGCACGCTCGACCGGCGTGGTTTTAGCACATTCCGCACCGCGAAGGGAAAGCGGTTCAATCTCGTTATTGGCGAAAGCTAGCAACAGGACGCTACGGACACTCAATCGCATGCCCGGCGACTTCCTCCTGCGCGGCCGCGCGGGCCCAGGCGTCGGCCTTGAGGATTTGGTCCAGGGTTGGATGCTCGACATTTATGTGCTGTTTCATCACCGCCTCGACCGTGTGCCAGATGGCGGGGAAAAGAATCTTCCCTTCCAGGAAAGCGGGCACCGCGATCTCGTTCGCGGCGTTCAGCACGGCGGGCAGCGTTCCGCCAACCCTCCCGGCTTCACGCGCGAGCCGCAGCGCGGGAAACTTCTCCGGATCGGGCGCCTCGAAAGTGAGCTGGCCCATGGTCGCGAGGCAAAGCGGCTTGAGCCGGTTCGGGAGCCGATCGGGATAAGTCACCGCGTACTGGATCGGGAAGCACATGTCGGAATGACTCAGTTGCGCGAGCTGCGAGCCATCCACGAATTCGACCAGCGAATGGACGATGCTCTGCGGATGCACGACGACATCGACCTGCGCCATCGGCACGCCGAAAAGCCAGCGGGCCTCGATCATCTCCAGGCCCTTGTTGAAGAGCGTGGCCGAGTCGATGGTGATCTTGCGGCCCATGTTCCACGTCGGATGCTTCAGCGCCTGCGCAGGCGTGACCTTCGCCAATTCCGACGCCGGCGTCTTGCGGAACGGGCCGCCGGAAGCGGTCAGGATCAGCCTGCGGATATGCCGCGCGGGCTCGCCGACCAGGCACTGGAAAATCGCATTGTGCTCGCTGTCGACCGGCAGGATGGCGACCTTGTGCTTCGCCGCCTCGCGGGTTACCTCCTCACCCGCCATGACGAGAATTTCCTTGCTCGCGACGGCGATGTCCTTGCCCGCGCGGATCGCCGCCAGCGCAGGCGCCAGCCCGGCCGTGCCGACGATCGAAATCAGCACCATGTCGGCCTCGGGCATCGTCGCCAGCTCGATCAAGCCTTCGGGCCCGCAATGGCAGGCCGTGCCCGCCGGCAGATGGCCGCGAATGGTGTCGAGCTCGGTGGGATCATAGAGCGCCACGGCGCGCGGTTTGAATTCGGCCGCCTGGGCCAGCAACGATTGCGCGGAACGGCCCGCCGCGAGACCAACCACTTCCATGCGCTCCGGAATGTCCCGGGCGACCCTCAGCGCGCTCTCGCCAATCGAGCCGGTTGAGCCAAGAATGACGACGCGTTTTTTGGAACTCATAAAGTAAAGTTATCCTGCGAAAAATTAGGGATTGGGTGCGGGATGGGCCATCGGCGGCGATGCCGGCTTCACCGATTGAAAAATAATTTCGGGATCGGGATTTATCCCGGGACTATAGTCGTTGCGGTTAAGAAAATTAACGCTTTGCGTGCTCGATTCGCCCGGCGCCAGGTCAGGGAAATCGACCCAGGCGTTGTATTGGGAAATCGGATCGTCCTCGGGCAAAACTCCCCCGCGCTCCTGGCCGACATCGATGTCCACGTTGGAAACACCGCGATAGGGCCGGACCGAAATCTGGACGCCCGTGGCCTTTTGATTGCCCACATTTTTAAGCGTGACGAGACAGGTAAAGCTTCCATTTTCGGGCGTGTTTGGCTGCACCTCGAACTTGGTCTGCACAACATCGGCGCCATTGCGGGGGGCCACCGGCGCGGCAGCGGCGGGCGCATTGGTATGGAAGAAGTAAAAGTGTTGCTGTGGGGTATTATCAATGGCCGTTTGGGAGAGGCTCTCGTTGTAATTGTAGAACTGGTAGATCAGCATCCCGACAATTCCGAGCCAGAAAGCAACGATCAGCACTTGGGTGCGGGACATATCCTCTGTTTAGCTGGACGTGACGTCACGGGCAAGCTCATGCGCGGAAGCTTGCTTCGTCCGTCGCGTCAGGCAAATTGATAGACCGCCTTGTTTCCGCCATGAGTTCCCCTATCGAGAAGACCCTGCAGCGCTGGATGAATTCCCCCGCGCTGAAGGAGATAGCCGCGAGCTCGCCGCCGCTTTCCCTGGGGAGCCTTCCCACTTCCGCGCAGGCCTTTGTCCTCGCCGCGCTGGCCCGGCTCGCGCCGAAGCAAACCTTCCTCGCCCTGGCGCAGGGGGTCAAAGCGCAGGAGGAGCTGGCCAACGATCTCGAAGCCTGGGCCGCGCCGCATCTGTTTTTTCCCCAGATCGAAGTGCCCACCGCAGAGACGCTGCCCGACCCCGAGGCCTCGGCGGAGCGCTTGTCCGCCCTGAACCGGCTGGCCACGGGCTTTTCCGGCGTGGTGCTGGCCACGGCGCGCGCGGTCGAGCAGGCCCTGCCCAAGCCCGACGTGCTGCGCGGCCAGCGGCTGAAGCTCGTCAAGAACACGCACCTCGACCGGGACACCTTGCTGCGGCAATTGCAGGAGGCGGCCTACACCCGCGAAGCACAGGTGCAGGGACGCGGCCAGTTCAGCGTGCGCGGTTCCGTGGTCGATATTTTCTCGTGGGACGCCCAGCGTCCGCTGCGCACGGAATGGGAGGACGAGGAATTGATTTCCCTGCGCGAATTCGACGTCGACGCGCAGCGCTCGGTGCAGACGCTGAAAACGGCGGAACTCAGCCTGGCGGGCATGGCCTCAGGCGGAAACGCCGAGGGCGCGTCGACGTTGCACGATTATCTGCCGAAGGGTTTTGCGACGGTGGATCTTGGAGGGTCGGCGACAGACGTGTCTGCCGTCCCGACCCTGGACGAAGACCCAACCGAGGAAGACAGCGACGGTCCTAGACCGCCGCTACAACTGGACTTCTTCGCCCACGACTTCCTCCACGCCGCGCGCGGCGACTTCATCCTCCAGGAAAATCGGCGCGATCTTTTTCTCGATCACCTGCGCGACTGGCTGAGCGAAGGCTGGGAAGTCGCGATCTTCTGCAACAACGAAGGCGAGCAAAAGCGGCTCCAGGAAATCCTCGCCGACGCACGCATCGATGCAGAATCGATCACGTTCCTGCTCCGTCCGCTGCTGCGCGGCTTTGTCTGGCCGGCGGGAAAATTGGTCGTCCTGAGTGACGCGGAAATCTTCGGGCGCTATCAGACCATGCGCACGCTGCGCCAGCAGGAAAGACTGGTCAGCCTGCGCAGCCAGCATCAGGCGCTCGATTTCACCGAGATCGCGGATGGCGATTACGTCGTGCATCTGCACCACGGCATCGCGCTCTATAAAGGCGTGACCACGCTGCCAGGCGAGGCTCCCTTTGGAGGGACGCGCTCCTGCGCGTCCGGGGACAGAACGGACGACCGGGAGGTCGTCCCTCCAGACAGAGAGGGCTCCGAGGTCCTCGTCCTCGAATTCGCCGAGCAGAGCAAGCTCTACGTCCCGGTCGAGCAATCCTATCTCGTCACGAAATATGTCGGCGTGGGACGTCGCCATCCGCCGCTCGACACAATGGGCGGCTCGCGCTGGGAGCGGGCCAAGATTTCCGCGCAAAAGGCGGTCATGGATTACGCCGCGCAACTCCTCAGCGTCCAGGCCGAACGCGACGCGCTGCCGGGCCACGCCTATCCGCCCGACACCGACTGGCAGCGCGAATTCGAGGATGCGTTCATCTACGAGGAAACCGAGGACCAGGCGCGCTCCATTCTGGAAACGAAGCGTGACATGGAAAGCAAGCGCCCGATGGACCGGCTGATTTGCGGCGACGTCGGCTTCGGCAAGACCGAGGTCGCGATCCGCGCCGTCTTCAAGGCCGTGCAGGAAGGCAAGCAGGCCGCGTTTCTCGTCCCGACGACCATCCTCGCCGAGCAGCACTGGAAAAACCTGCGCGAGCGCTTCGCGTCCTATCCGATCCGCGTCGATTGCCTCAGCCGGTTGCAATCCCCGAAGAGCCAGCGCAGCACAATCGCAGGGCTGAAGGACGGCTCGGTCGATGTCGTCATCGGCACGCACCGGATTCTCTCGAAGGACATCAGATTCAAGGATCTTGGCCTCGTCGTCGTCGACGAGGAGCAGCGCTTCGGCGTGAAGCAGAAGGAAAAGTTTAAGCAGCTCTTCCGGCTCGTCGACGTGCTGACGCTCTCCGCCACGCCGATCCCGCGCACGCTTTATCTCTCGCTCACCGGCGCGCGCGACATGAGCACCATCGAAACCGCGCCGCCGAACCGGCATCCGGTCGAGACCATCGTCGCGCCTTATGATGAGCGCGTGATCCGCGAAGCCATCGAGCGCGAAATGGCCCGCAACGGGCAGATTTATTTCCTCCACAACCGGATTCATTCCATCCAGGAAGTCGCGCAAAAGCTCAAGCTGCTCGTGCCCAAGGCGAGAATCGATATCGGTCATGGCCAGATGGACGCTGACGAGCTCGAGGATGTGATGGCCCGCTTCGTGGCCGGCGAAACCGACGTGCTTCTCTCGACCACGATCATCGAAAGCGGCCTCGACATCCCCAACGCGAACACGATCATCATCGACCGCGCCGACCGCTTCGGCCTCGCCGATCTCTACCAATTGCGCGGTCGCGTCGGTCGCGCGCAGCACAAGGCCTACGCCTATCTTTTCCTGCCGCGCCATTTGATGACCGTCGGCGATGCCAAGAAGCGCGTCTCGGCCATCAAGCAATATTCGCAACTCGGCGCGGGCTTCAAGATCGCCATGCGCGACCTGGAAATCCGCGGCGCGGGCAATTTGCTCGGCACGGCGCAAAGCGGACACATCACCGCCGTCGGCTTCGATCTCTACTGCCAGTTGCTCAAAACCGCCGTGGCGCGAATGAAGGGCGAAAAGCCGGGGCGCCTCGTCGAGACCAAGTTGCAGCTCGATTTCATCGCCTGGAGCGAAAGTGATGCGGACGAGGACGCGGGCAAGGACGGCGCGTTTCTCCCCCGCGCCTATCTGCCCGAAAGCCGCTGGCGAATGGACGGCTACCGTCGCATCGCGGAGGCCAACACCCCGGCCGACCTGGAAAAGCTCCGCCTCGAATGGCGCGACCGTCACGGACCCTGGCCGCCGCCGGTCGAGCGCCTGCTGCTCGCCACGGAAATCAAAATCGCCGCGTCCGAGGCGCGCATCCGCGTCGTGGAAACGCAGGAAGAGAAGCTCATGCTCCAGCAGGGGCAGGATTACATTATGGTAAGCGGCAAGTTTCCCCGCTTGACCGCCCGTGACGCAATTTCTAGACTACGCGAAATATTGTCATGGATCGTTTCCTTGAAGAGTTCGCCGTAGTGCGGCGGATTAATCACCGCCGGTTACTTGTCGTTGCTCGCTTGTGCATGTGGGCAATGGCGGCCTTTTCTCTCGTCACATCGGCGCGCGCGCAATACCTGGCCGATGGCATCGCCGCGGTCGTCAACGACAAGGTCATCACCTACGTCCAGATCAATCAACAGGTCGCCGAGACCGAAAAGCTGCTGAGGGAAAACTACCAGGGCGACGAACTTTTCCAGCGCGTGAAGGAAGCCAAGCTCAACGTCCTGCGCGCCTTGATCGAACGCGAATTGATCATCCAGGATTTCAAGACGCAGGGCGGTTTCATCCCCGACACCTACACCACGGAGCGCATCAACGACGTCATCCGCGATGAATACGGCGGCGACCGCGTGGCCTTCATCAAGACCCTGTACGAGCGCGGCGTCACCATGCAAAAGTACAAGGACGAAATTCAAGACAACGCGATTGTCGGCTACATGCGCAACAAAAACGTCGTCCAGACCGTGCTGATTTCACCCTACCAGATCGAGCAATATTACCAGCAAAACCTCCGGCTCTTTCAGCAGGACGAGCAGATCAAGGTCAGCACCATCGTCCTGCGCAAATCACTCTTCCCGTCGCAGCGAACGGACAAGGATGGCCACCAGGTCACCTACGATCCGCAGGAGGAAATCGCCAAGGAAATCCTCTACAAGCTCGACACCGGGGAGGACTTCGCCGATCTCGCCCGATCCTATTCCGAAGCCAGCAACAAGGACGACGGCGGCGAACTCGGCTGGGTCACGCAAAACGGCAAGACCGCGATCCGCAGCGATCTGTGGGACCCCATCTCCAAGCTCCAACCCGGCCAGCACACCGACGTGATCGCGACCGCCGACGGTTACTACTACATTGTCCAGGTCGAGGACCGGAAAAAATCAACCATGGCGCCGCTGGAAGATGTGCGCGCGCAAATCGAGCAGACCGTCATCAACGAACAAAGCCAGGTCCGCCAGCAGCAATGGCTCGACAGCCTCCGCGCCAAGGCCTTCATCAAGATGTTCCTCTAAGATCAAAGGTAGCCGGCGCAGGCCCTTGCGCCGGTCTGGAATAGGACTAATAGGACTAATACGACTCATAGGAGAAATAGGACCATCCGAAGAATCTGCTAATCCATCAGTCCTTTAAGTCCAATTTGTCCCATAAGTCGTATGCCCCACCCCACCCCCACCATCGCCATCACGCTCGGCGATCCCGCAGGCATCGGCCCCGAAATCGTCGCAAAAACGCTGCGCGATCCCCGCCTGCCCAAAGGCTTTCGCTTTGAGGTCCTCGGCAAGGCAAGCGGTCGCGGCATCCATCCCGGCAAACTCTCGCGCACCTCGGCCCGCTCGGCCCTCGACTCCCTCGAACAAGCCGCGCAGGGCTGCCTCGACGGACGCTTCGCCGCCATGGTCACCGGACCGGTTCATAAGCTCGCCATCGCCCGCCTGCCCTACGATTTTGTCGGCCAGACCGAATTTCTCGCCCGCGCCTGCGGCCTGCCCGACGAAGCCGCCGTCATGGTCCTGACCGATCCCAAACTCACCGTCGCGCTCTGCTCGAGCCACCTTCCGCTCGTCCAGGCCATTCAACGCCTCACGCCGGAAAGAATGGTCTTCGTGGCGAAAACCGTCCGCCAATTTTTAATCCAACGCGGCATCGCCAAGCCGCGCCTCGCCATCGCGGGCGTCAATCCCCACATGGGCGAAAACGGCCTCTTCGGAGACGAAGACCAGCGCATTGTCCTTCCCGCCTGCAAAAAATTGCGCGAGGAAAATATCATTGTCTGCCATTTGCCCGCCGACGCGGTGTTCTATTTCGCGGTGCAAAAAAAATCCTTCGATGCCGTCATTTGCGCCTATCACGACCAGGCCTTGATCCCATTCAAGATGGTCGCCTTTGAAACCGGAGTGAACATTACGCTCGGCCTGCCGATCATCCGCACGTCGCCCGACCACGGCACCGCGCTCGAAATCGCCGGCCAAGGCAAGGCCGATCACCGCAGCATGCTGGCTGCGGTCAAACTGGCCTGCAAACTCGCGGCCACGAAGACGAATGGCCACAAAAGAACAGAGGGATAACAAAGGGTTTGAGAACAAAGACAGGTGTTTTTCGATTTTTTTTGAGTTCTTTGTGTTCTTTCGTGGCCAATAGGTAAGAATGGTACCAGCATGAAAATCGGACTCATTTCCTTCAATGACCCATCGCGGACAGAGACCTTCAACGAAACTCTCCTGGCTGAAATCCAACGCGCCATCACTTCCATTTTCATGGCGCCTTCGGAGTACGCCGTGGCCAGCATCCGGAACGAGCGCAAGCAAATCGCCGCGGCGATCATCCGTTTGTGCGACGAGGAAAAATGCCCGCTCGTTCTCACCCTCGGCGGCGCGGGACCGGCCCTCGCCGACATCGTGCCCGACGTCACCATGGAGGTGGTCGACCGCAAGCTGCCCGGCTTCGGCGAAATCATGCGCTACTATTCCTACGAGCGCTTCAAAGTCTCCGTCTTGTCCCGCGCCGAGGCCGGCGTGCGCGGCCAGAGCCTCGTCATCAATATGCCCGGCAAGCCCAAGCCCGTGAAATTCTGCATGCGTTTGCTCCAGGAAGGAATCATGGAGGCGCTCGACCAGATCTCCGGCCTCAAAATCGAACTGCGCGGCGATGAGATCGTCGTGCCCATCGACAAGTACCTGCCCTTCCTCAAAAAAATCCGGCCCAAGGAAGAACCCGGCGGCCCCAAGCATCCGTATATCCAGTAGGCCTCGACAGTAGCCGCCGCCGTGAAACGGTGGAGAATTGCCTCTACTTGCCACGCTCTGACGAGCGCGGCTACGAAACGCCCTACCCATTCCCTCCTTCCCAAGTTTCACTTGGGAACGTCTCCTTTTCCTCGCGAAATTTCATTTCGCGCAAAATAAGCCCTCCTCCTATCAGAGATCTCTGCGAAAGTCTTACTTTTAGGATTCTGTCATCCTTCGACAAGCTCAGGATGACGGGCTTTTTTATAGAGTCGCTTGCGCGCCCCGTCGCAAGGAGTGCGAGGGCACCCAAAGGCTTCGGTGGTCCTCTGGACGGCGGGGCCTGCGCCAGCTTCCTACGCAAGCGGCTTGACGAGGACTTTGGAGTTGCGGCCGCTGGCGTCATACTTTTCCCGGCGGGCGGGCGGCAGGTCGGCGGGTGAGCCTTCCTTGTAGCCGCCCTTTTGCTGGAAGTAGTTGAAGGCGCGGGTGGAGAGCAGGAAGATCGTCTTCACGCCTTTTTGCTTGGCGGCTTCCTCGGCGAAGGTCATCAGCTTCTGGCCGATGCCCAGGTTTTCGTGCGCGCCGCTGACGGAGAGGCAGGCCAGCTCGGCGGTTTCGCCGCCCGGTTGGATGTGGAGCGCGACGCAGCCGACGATGTTGCCGTCGATCTGGAAGACGTAGTAATCGTGAAGTTGCGAGATGATGTCGATGCGGCTCCGCTTGACGAGTTCCTCCTGCTCGACCGATTCGCGGATGAGGTTGCGGATGGCCCGGACGTCCTTCTTGAGTGCGCGCCGCACGGCCTGGTATTCGTTGGCGTAGATCATGGTGCCGACGCCTTCGTTGGAGAAGATTTCGGTGAGCAGCGCCTCGTCGACCCGGCCATCGATCATGTGGACCCGGCTGACGCCATGCAGGCAGGCCTGGATGCAGTGCTCGAACTTCGAGATCATGTTGTCGGGGATTTCAGCCTTGTGCTTCTTGAAGAATTCCTCCGCCTCCGCGACTGAAATCTGGCTCGCCCGTTTGCCGTTCTTGGTGAAGCCATTCCGGGTCGTGACGAAGATGAGCTTGGAGGCCTTGAGCGCCTCGGCCACCTCGATGGCCACGCCGTCGGAGTTGACGCGGAACGTCCGGCCATCGCCATCAAAGCCGAGCGGCGGGATGACGGGGGTGACGCCCTTGTCGAGGAGCTGGTTGAGGAATTCGATGTCGACTCTTTCAACCCGGCCGGTGAGGAGCCGGTCGACGCCGCCGACGATGCCAAAGGGATGCGCGATGACGGCGTTGGTGTAGGCGGCGCGCAGGTCGTTGGAGGCAAGACCTTCGAGGACTTCGTGGGTGATGCGGTTGGCGGCGGTGAGGGCGAGCTTGAGCGTTTCGGCGTCGGTGATGCCGGTGCCGTCGGCGTTGCTGATGGTGACGCCCGATTGCCTGGCGAGTTCTTCGATCTGGTGTGCCGCGCCGTGGACGATGACGAGCCGGATGCTGAGCGAGCGGAGCACGGCGAGGTCGAGCAGGATGTTGGGGAAGTTGTCGTCGGCGATGATGGCGCCGTCGAGGGCGATCACGAAGGTCTTTTCCCGGAAGCCGGGAATATAGGTCAGGATGCCGCGCAGATCGGAAACTTTCATGGAGAGGTTGCAGCGTAGCGCGTTCAGGAGAAGTTTCCAGCTTTCTGAATGGGCGGAAAATAGGACTTAGGGGACGAATGGGACTTGGAATCAGCGGACTTTGGCGTCCTATCCGTCCTACGGGTCCCCTAAGTCCTATTCTTTTGCCCGGCAGCAAAATAATATTTTATCTCCCGCGCGAATCTCCATGATTGAAGAAATGTCCGGCCCCAATCTCGTTTATTTCGATCTCGAAACGCAGAAGAGCGCCGCCGAAGTGGGCGGCTGGCACAACAAGCGCGCGATGAAGATCGCCTTGGGCGTGACCTACAGCACGCAGCGCGGGACGTACGAGATTTATCGCGAGGAGGAGGTTTACGCGCTGCTCCAGGAGTTGCAACGGGCCGACCGGGTGATCGGTTACAACGTGGTCGATTTCGATTTCGAGGTGCTGGCGCCGTATGCCGTTTTCGATCTAAGCCAGGTACCCGTGCTCGATCTCATGCGCGACGTGGAGAAGAACATCGGGATGCGCGTGGGCCTCGACGCGATCAGCGAGCAGACGCTCGGGTGCGGCAAGACGGCCGACGGGATGGAGTCGCTGAAGTGGTGGAAGGAAGGCAAGCTGCGGCCGATCGCCGAGTATTGCTGCTACGACGTGAAGGCGACGCGGCTGGTGCACGAATTCGGGCTGCAATACGGCTGCGTGTTTTATTTCAGCAAGAAGACACAGCGGCGCGAGAAGGTGCCGGTGAATTGGTAATCTGTTTTGAAGGGTGAGACTCTGTCCTGACCCTGACTGTAGTTTAGCACGCAAGACCGAAGAGGCGGCTGAAGAGAACGGAAGAGTTTCGGGAAGGGAGGTCGAAATCCTTCTCTCGTTCCCAAGTTGCATTTGGAACGCACTTGTCGGACGCGACTCCGTTGCCTTCCGCAGGGACAGCGACGGCACCGTTGCACAAATTGCGACGGCTATTGGCTCAGGCCCGCCGGCGCGGCATTGGTGAGAGGCGATGGAATCGGGGCATCCGCCGCATTGGTTGGGGGAGGGGCGGGATTTTTGCTCGAGGAAAAGCTCGAACGGCCGGGACCGCTCGCGTGAATGGAATCCTCGAACGGGCTGCGGAAAGGATTGCCCGAATCGTCCGTCGCCGGGATGGCGGGGGTGGCTGACCCTGTCGGCGTCGCCGGAGCAGCCGCACCGCTGGGCTTCGGGCTCGACGCGCTATCGCCCAGCAAATCGGAGAGCTTCGTCCGGGCATTCGGGTTGAACCAAAGCGTGATGCGGCGCTCGATGCCGTCCATGTCCTGATAAAAATCGGGCCGGTACATATAAATTTCGTTCGATTTGGCGTCGGGCGGCGGCGGCGTCCAGAACGTGGGCAGGCTCATCGTGATCCAGTACTTCACCTTGCGCATGTCGACCGCCGGGTCGGTTGGTGTGCCGAGCAGGGTTGGCCGATTGGTGCCGGCCATGATGGCTGCGGCTGAATTTGTCGCCATCGGGGTCGGCGTGGGATGCTGCGCGGCCAACTGGTCCGCCAATGTCATCGGGGCCAGCATGCCGCCATCCTTGCAGAATTTGGCCACGTCGGCCGGATGAGGGCCGGGCCGGTCGATTTCGCGATAGGTGAAATAGGTGTGGTTGCTGTCGGTGGAGTCTTCGAGCTGGGTCCTGGTCACGTCGAGCGGGGCGACAAGGTCGGGCGTAATCGGATTCGCGAATTGGGCCAACGTGACGAAAGTCCACTCATCCGTTTTGCTGTAGCGATCGATCGGTGGTTCCACAAAGTTGCCGTCGTTGTCCACTTCGCCACTGCGCCAGCCGATGTACTCCGACGTGGCGCGAAGCTCGATGATCTCCGGCAGCCAAAAAGGCCCCGGATACCACGACCACACTTTGTTCGCATCGCGTTTCCAGTAGCCGTAATGTTCCGTCACCCAACTGTGGGGCAATCGGCCTTTCCAATACCAGCCGTACTCCGTGTATATCCACCGTCCGTTCGTATAGGGTGCCTGGTGATCGCGTGGCGTGTAGGCCCATTTCCCATCGATCTTCGACCAGGTGCCGTAGGGATTGAGGAGTTGCAGGGCGGTATCGAAATCGGTTTTACCGCGCTCGGTATAGGGAGTGTCGGCTGTCATCCCGCCGCGCGAGATCAATCCCGTCCCCAGCAGGGCGAGACAAAGGAAGGCGAGGCGAAGGGCGCGGAAGGACATAGATAAGGCGAGGAGCGGGAGACGGGATAATGCCCCAAAACGCCGGAAAATAAAGCTCTCAGCCGTTTCCCCGCCCAACTTTGGGCTTTCGTCACACGCTTGTTACAAAGGAGCCTGGAAGACAATGACGGAATTACCAAATTTCCCAAATTAACGGAATTTTTTTGGTCGATTTTTGGACAGGATTAACAAGATTAACACGATTGGAAAACCATCCTGACTTTAGATAGGAGTTACATCAAGGACAAGAAAAGCAGAGCCTTGGATTTTATCTTCTTGGAATGTTTTTTTAAAATCCTGTTAAGCTTGTTAATCCTGTCCAAAATTATTTTCCCTTCATCAGCCTTCTTGTTCCTCATGTCAAAAATTCCGTAATTCCGTCAGTTTGTTCCATAAATCTTCGCCAAGCCCTGCTCGAAGCTTTCGGGTGGGTAGGCAAATATCTCAGATGCCGGCCAGGGATCGCCCACATTATCCTCCACGGCCATCTTCAGCACTTCGCTGGCTTGCAACTCGCGCGGCGCGAAATCGTTCAAGACTTCACTGCCGATGATGAGCGGCGTGCCGGGCACGGAGTAAACGAGCACCTGCCGCCAACGATAAGCGGCGAGGAATAAGCCGGCCCAAATCCCCGCGCCCACCTCGGCGGTGACCGGGCCGAGTTTGCCGATGGCCAGGCCGACAATGAGCGCGACGGGAAGGAGAATCACCGCCCACCAGAGAAGTTTTCTCAGAATGAGGAGCAGGGGGATTTCTTCGTAGACACCCTTCTTGCCCAGGGCGGTCATGATTTTGAAGACCATCTCGCGCCAGGAAAAGGCGACGGGGCCGACCAAATCGAATGTTTGGCCGATGCTCGCTTCCTTGGAGGGGGCGAGGGCGAAGCAGCGGGCGACTTCGCGCACGCTGACCGGCTGAATGAACGCCTCGCCGCCATTGAGGAGAGGGAAGGAGTAAAGTTGAACGAAATTCAGCGGCCACGAAAGCGTCAGGCGCAAGAGGTTCAGCAAACGGTCGCGTTCATCGTAGCCGTAGATAAGTGACGGGCGGAAAACGGTCCAATCGAGCCCGCCCTGCCGGACAAGTTCCTCGGCCTGCCACTTGGTGAGGTGGTACCGCGATCGGGCGTGGGGCCGCGTCCCGATGGCGCTCATTTGAACCCAACGGGTTACGCCGGCCTCTTTTGCGGCGGCGAGGAGGTTGCGCGTCGCCTCAGTGTGCGCTTGTTCATAAGTGATATGTGAGGTTTCAGTGATGATCCCGATCAGGTTAATGACCGCTTTTACACCCTCCAAGGCGGCGGGGAGGGTGTGGGGACGGAGGGCATCGCCTTTGACGATATCGACCCTTGGATGGCGGGCGAAAGACGCCGCGCGTTCGGGATGGCGAACCAGCAGGCGGACGGGTTGACCCAGGGCGAGGAGTTCCTTGACCACCTCTTGTCCTACAAATCCGGTGCCACCAGTAACGAGAATCATAGAACCCTTCTGACGATCTAACCCTGAAGATCAGAGGCTGTCTGAAAAGACAGCGCAGGTCACGAAGTAAATACACACACGCGAGCCGCCAGGATTGGTGAAAGCTGTTTTAAACGACTTTTTTATGGTAAAGTTGCGTTTCCATTGACGGCACAACGACAAATGGTGCTAAATTGCCTTGATGGCGATAGGTGCTTTAACTTTTACCCGAATAGTCCGTTTGACCTTTCTGGTTACGCTAGTCTTTCTCCTTTCGATATTTCGCTCGACGGCGGATGATCAGATTGTCAAAAACGATGGCACCGTCATCTCTGGACAAATTATCGGAGTCTCGGATGGGCAGGTCACGATGCAGAGTAAGACCACACTAGGGGGCACCGCCACTGTGCCTTATGACCTGACCGATATTAAATCGGTGACAATGGCGGTTCCCGAGAGTGTGGCTGCCGTTCAAGCTCCAGGGACTCCCGCCTCCGCGGTCATCGCCGCCCTGGAGCCTGCGGTCAAACAGTTCGCGGGGTTGCCCGCCGACTGGGTGCTGGCTGCCATGGCGCAATTAGCCGAGGCCTACGATTCGCAGGGTCAGGCGGCCCTCGCCAATGCGACTTACGACAAGATCTCCAAATTATATCCCGGCAGCTCATATGAAAATGTAGCCAAGGCGGGAAAGGCGGAGATGAGCCTCAAGGCGGGCCGGATTGACGAGGCGCTCGCCGCCGTGCAGCCCCTGGTCGACAAGGCCAACCAGGACATTGCGCCTTCGCCTTCGGATGGGGCGCTTTATGCCAAGGCCTTTTTGGTTTATGGGCAGGTCTTGGAGAAACAAAACAAACCTCAGCAAGCCCTTGAAGCCTATTTAACAGTCAAAACGATGTTTTATCAGAATCCTGCGCTGGTGGATCAGGCCGATCAACTGGCGAAGAGTCTCCGCGACCGCAGTCCCGGACTTGGAGTCGACTAATTTTCCCACCTCAACCACGTAACGCCCGATCCATCGATTAACCTATAGATTATGTCTTCGATTCCACTCCCCTCCCTGAAAGCCGTCCTGCTCGCCTTCGCGCTGCTGACGGCCTCCCTCTTTCTCAACTCGCTGTCGGCGCAGGATGCGTCCGGTGGCGCGGCAGGTTCGGCGACGACGCCGGTAGCAGGCGATAACGCTCCAGCCGCCGACAACGGTGCGCCTGCGGCTCCCCCGCCTTCCAAGCCCACGACGCTGGCGGACATGCTCTATCAAGGCGGCTTTGTCATGTATATCCTCGCGGTCGCTTCGGTCTGCCTGTTCTGGTTCACTGCCGAGGGCTTTGTCATCCTGCGTGCCACCAAGCTGGCGCCGCCGGCGTTGATCGCCCGGATCCGGGAAGCCTTCAAAGCCGGCAATTATCAGGAAGCCTGGAACATCTGCAAAGCCAATCGCTGCTTCCTCAGTAATGTGCTCGGAAACGGGTTGGAACGCATTGGGCGCAGCAAGGATGCGGTCGAGTTTATCGTGGAGGAAACGGCCCTGCGCGAGGCCAACGACTTGAAGACCAACACGACCTATCTTTCCGTCATCGGTGTCGTCTCGCCCATGATCGGGTTGACCGGCACGGTTTGGGGCATGATCGGCGCGTTCAAGGCTCTCGGAGACAATGGTATCGCCAATCCCTCGCTGCTGGCGGGCAAAATCGGCGAGGTGCTTGTCGCCACGATGTCGGGCTTGGTCGTCGCGGTGCCTGCCTTCATTTTCTTTTACATCCTCCGGGCGCGGGCGCAGAGCGCGATTCTCCACGCCGAGTCGCAGGTCTACCGGCTGCTGGACGACATCCCTTACGAGCAGCTTTCCGGCGTGCGTATCGGGGAAAATTTTGGCACCGACCAATCGGCCAAGTCACGCGCGATTCGTTCTGGCGTTTCACAAAAGGTTTCCCGCAATGTCACCACGAATTGTCCCTCGTGCAACGCGCCCATCACCGTGGGTACGTCACCGTGTCCGAATTGCCACACCGTGCTCGACTGGGGCACCTAGAATTCAAAGGCATCTTTCGTCATGGCCTCCTCACCCACCGTCAAACGTCAGCGCAAGCGCAGGCGCATTGATTCGGATGGCGACCCGGAATTTCAGGTCGCGCCGATGGTGGATGTCCTGCTCGTGCTGATGTTGTTCTTCATGGCCATCACCTCCACCGAAGTGTTGAAAAAGGACAAGAATCTTCAACTGCCCGATGCCAAGAACGCGAAGCCGGCCGAAGACAAGAATCACAAGAACGAGATCGTGGTGAATGTCGATTGGGACGGCGTCAACAACGTCGCGATGTTTTCCCTCGATGGCGTGACCTATCCCACCGCCGATGCCATGCAGGGTGTTCTCGCCTCCCAGCATCAGCAAAACCCGGCGGCGTACGTCGTGATTCGCGCCGATAAAAATACCGAGTATAGTTATGTTTCCGATCTGATGAATTCCTGCGCGAATGCGGGCATCAGCACCGTAACCTTTGCCGTCCTGATCGGAGGCGGCAACAAACAAGCCCCCGCCCCCGGCGGTGCGGCTTCCAACTAAAAAAACTGTGGCAGGCGGAGGCGGAAGCGACGGAGAATTCGGGTTTCAGATCGCGCCCATGCTCGATATTCTTTTCGTGCTGCTGCTCTTTTTCATGGTCTCGGCGGGTGCGCAAAAGCACGAGGCGGGGCTGACCACGCAATTGCCGGGCAGCGGCGGTCAAACCTCGCAAATCCCGGTGCAGATTGGCATCGACGAGGATGGTCAGGTCAACGTGGCGGGCGCTCCCTACGATACGCCCACCGATACGGCGCTGCCTCAACTGGTGCAGCATCTGCAGGGCATCGTCGCCTCCAATCCCCTCCAGCCCATCGTGGTTACTCCGACGCGAAGCACCCATCAGCAACGCGTGGTGGACGTCTTAAACGCCTGCGCTGCGGCCAAGGTTAAGAACCTGGCTTTTGGAACTCCTTCCGATTAGCTGGAAATATGGCCGAGCTAACCGCGCTTAAGAAAAAGCCGTGGTTCGAGAAAGTATCCCGCTCGGGTTATTTCTTCGGGGCGCTGCTGCTTCATCTCGTGGGGTTTCTCCTGGTTGCCACCTGGGTTATTTTCCCGGCTTTCCATCCGCCGACCGAGGATTTCACCAAGACCTACCTGCCGCCTTCCTCGCCGCCGCCTCCACCCCCGCAGACCGTGCAAGTGCCGACGCAGGCCGTTGCGGCCCCAACGGTCATCACCGCTCCGACGGCGACCCCGGCCTTTAATGTTCCCCTGCCGGATATCACTCCGGAAACCACCCCGGTTACCGTGCAGCAAAAAATGGCGCAAAAAGTGCCATCGGCTCCCAATACGTTATCCTCGGCCCGGCTGGAAAAGATCATGGAGACGGAGCAGCAATGGGGCCGGGACAAGGAGAATATTCTCGAATCCAATAGCGACCCAAAAAACATCACGGCCAAATTTCCCGTCTATCTGGCTTCCTACGCCGATGGAGACTGGGGATGTAACACCATAATGAAAGATGGCCAGATTGTTGCCGGCAGCCTGCCGAATCTTATCGCCAAGATGAATGAGTGGAGCCATGGCCACATCACCGGTGAAGTGGAGCCGACTCCCCTGAATATCGGTGGTCCGGATCTACTCGACAAAAAGCCGCCCTTCATCTTTTTACCGGTCACCAGGACTTCATCCTGACGGACCAGGAAGTGCAGAACTTGCGGGATTATCTCCAGATCGGCGGATGCATCTGGGGCGACAACTGCCTGGCCGGGCGAGGCTCGCGCTTTGACGTGGCTTTTCGCCGCGAAATGAAGCGGGTGTCCCCGACCTGGACAAGAATTTTGAGCCCGTGCCCATGACCGACGATATTTTATGAAAAGCTGGTTTACGATTACCAAGCTTCCCCCGGGGATGAATTTTTATGCCGAGCCGATCGAGCATCTCGACATCGACGGCAAGCTCGCCATTATTTACACGCCCAACGATTATAGTGATTTGTTCACCATGCGGATTTTGCCCGGCGATGCGACCATCGAAGGAGATCATCCTCCCATCGACGGAGATCATCCTCCCATCGACGGTTTATCTCCGCTCTTCTCGAATGGTCTATTTCTTTACAATAAAAATACCTTCTTCCGCAATTTCGAATTGGCCAGTTGCCTGGCCGCGCAACAACTCGGCATGAACATCATCGGCTTCCTGCTGGTGCGTTTCGACAAGGATCTGCTTCTGACGCCGTAAAGCTCCTAGACGAGCAGGACGCGCCGATAGATTTCGCGTAGCGGCAGCGGAAGTCCGTTATAGAAGGGCCCGAATTCGCCGTAGGTATGGGTCACTTCATCAAAGCGCATTTCATAAACGATGGCTTTGATATCATACGGATTATGAGCGAAGAGCGAGACGCCCCATTCCCAGTCGTCGAGTCCGGTTGAACCGGTGACCAGTTGCCGGACGCGCCCCGCATAGGTTCGCCCGACGCGCATGTGTCCGCCCATCAATTCACGCCGCTTCGCAAAATCGAGGGCGTACCAGTTTTGGCCCGGTTCGCGCCGCTTGCTCATCGGGTAGAAGCAGAAATATTCCCAGTTCGGCAGGACGGGATAGAGCCGGTCGTGCGTGTAGTGCTGGATGCGCTCGCGAAAGGTGATGAGCTTCGCCTCGGATTCGGCGCTGCCCCGCGCGAGGCCCTCGGTTTTCTCAAGTTCCAGCGCGTAGTCCTCGTCCTTCTGCGTGTACTCCGATTTTTCGGTCATGGAGAGATAAGAGAACTCGGGCACGAGGACATCGGGGCCGAGCGAAGCGGTGATGTTCTTTTCTAGCGCGTTGAGATTGTGCAGGTCGGGCGTGAGAATCATGAAGCCGATGTCGGCCCGCGCAAACATGGAGAGGGTGACGATCTGAGTTTCGGGTTGTTGCCGGGCCATCGCGAGGAGGGCCTCGAGATGGTCAAGCGCGAGGGCCTGTTCCTCGACGGGCTTGGCCCGCCATTCGGCCAGGTTGATGCGGTAAAAAAGGTGGAGCGCGCCCAGGCCCTCCTGCGGACGGAGGGGTGCGACAGGAATTTCAAGCGGCATGTCTTCGGTGCTCACTCAACTACTGTAATGCAAAAATCACGGAGCGAAACTCCGGAATTTTACCAGGAGAACCGCGCTAAGAGCCCTGAGGATGCAGATGGCCCCGCCGTGAAGGCGACGGTGTCGTCGAGACACTTACTTCGCTTTTTAACGGAGGGCGAAGCAAAAACCACCAGATGAAGGAGGCCGGCCATCCAGTGAGCAGAATAAAGAGGAGGGTGATAAATCCACTTTTGCCTCGCCTGTGAGCGTCCTTCCAAACCCAAACTAAAGAGCCGATGGAACAAAATATAAAAACGATCATGACTGGCTCAACGAGTATCGCTGGACCTTGTATGTGGAAGCCATTGGGAGAACTACTAAATGAAGCAGGGCTAAACAGAAATTTGATTACATTCTCGATCATATTATTCTCCAATATTCGATCTTTGCTATCGCCTCTATTGTCTCACTGTAAACAAACAGGGCATTGAAGTCGAATAGCGCTCTTAAAATCGGCGCTTTTTAACAGGAAAACATGAAAGCATGAAAACGGGAAGGAAGAGAAGTTTGACTGTCCTAGCCTTCAATTTCATGTATTTCATGCTTTCATGTTTTCCTGTTAAGAGGGCTCCAACCAAGCATAAAGCTTGTATTACTTCCCAATCTTTTGTGCTCTCTGCGTTCTTTTGTGGCTAATATGAAGATATCGGATTACCTAACTTATGACCGCTCTCGAGGAAATCATCCGCGCTGAAATCCGCTCCGTCGGGCCCATGCGTTTCGACCGGTTCATGGAGATGGCGCTGTACCATCCCGGTTCCGGCTATTACGCAAAAACTGGGGGACCGTCGCCCATTGGAAGAAACGGCGACTTTTACACCAGCGTCAGCGTGGGACCGCTCTTCGGCCGGTTGCTGGCGCGGCAGTTTTTCCAAATGTGGCAGGTTATGGATAAGCAGAGCCCGTTTTGGATCATCGAGCAGGGGGCGCACGACGGTCAGCTTGCCTGCGATATTCTCGAATGGTGCCGCGCGGAAACGCCGGAATTTTTCGACGCGATCCGCTACGCCATCGTGCAGTGCGCCGGCGCCGCGAGCATGCATCAAAAATGCGCGCCGGAAACGGGAATCATTTCTCATATCACGTGGTTTGAAAACCTGGACGATCTTGCGGCGGAGAAACCGGGCGGCGTCTTTTTTTCCAACGAGCTGGTCGATGCCTTTCCTGTCCGATCGATCGCGTTTCGCTCGGGACAATGGCTGGAGCAGCACGTGGGAACAGGCGTTCAAGGTTTCTGCTGGGTCGATCGACCGATTTCCGATCCGGAATTGGCTCGTGCGATTGAGTCCCTGCCCGCCATCGAGGGCTATACGACCGAAATCAATTTGCGTGCGCGCCATTGGATTAGAGAGGTCGCTCGTGCGCTGAGTCGAGGCTATGTGCTGACCATTGACTATGGATATCCGGCTTCGCTCTACTACGCGGCGCATCGCACGGGGGGCACCCTGACGGCCTTCGTCAAGCACCACGCCGTGGATGACGTTCTCGCCGAGCCCGGAATGCGCGACATCACCGCGCATGTCGATTTTACCGCGCTGGCGCAAGCGGGTGAAGAAGCGGGGCTGACCACGCTCGGCTTTCTCGACCAGCAGCGATTTATGATGGGAGTCGCGCATGACGAATTGAGCGGGGCAGGCGGTCCCCGGGTCAATATCCAGGAGAATTTGCGGGCGTGGAATACGCTGACGCACCCTGAGCATCTCGGCGCCGATTTCTTCGCGCTGCTGCAAGTGAAGAACGCGCCGGCGAGCGTGGATGGACTGCGGTTCGCGCGACCCTGTGATGAGGTAGGGACGCGAGTCCCTTCGCGTCCCCAAATAAATGGGACGGCAGAGACTGCCGTCCCTACCCTTCCCCAATGAACCGCCTGCCCGTGACGCTCGTCGGAGGTTTTCTTGGCGCAGGCAAAACGTCTTTGCTGCATTACATCATCAGCGAGCATCGCGGCGGCTATCTGGCCGTGCTGGTGGAAAATTTGGGCGCGCTGAATCTCGATGCGAAGGCGCTGAAGGGTCTTTGCGGCGCGATGCGGCGCACGAATGACGCCGTGTTTGAAATTCCCAATGGCGATGAGGCGGCGCAGTTGGGCGCGATTGCGGCGACGCTACGCGATCTCGTCGAGGCGGGACGATATGAGCGCGTTTTGATCGAGGTCGCCGGGACGGCGAATCCGGCATGGCTGGCCGAATATTTTTTGGCGGGCGGCCCGCTCAATTCCTGGGGCCATTTGGAGCAAATCATCTGCGTGGTCGATGCGCTCGACTATTTTCGCGGCGGCACCGAATCCGGGAAATCATGGGGAAGTTTTCAGGATGAGCAGATGGCCAGCTCGACCCTGGTGGTGCTGAATAAATGTGATTTGCTCGACGAGCGCGAGCTGGCGCTCTGCTCGGCAAAGCTGCATAAGGCGCATCCGCTGGCTCAAATCGCGGAGACCGCCTACGGCGAGATTCCGGTGGAGATTTTGGCGAAACCGGCGGCGTGGTCGGAGCTGGTCGCCGCGTTCGAGCGACGATCCGCCCTGCCGCTGACCGAACTTCCCCCGCTTTCCAGCGCGCTCTATCGCGTGCATCGCCCATTTCACCCGGAACGCTTTTGGGATTGGTTCAACGCGGATCATCCCGGCCTGCTGCGCGTGAAGGGGCTCATCTGGCTGGCGACGCGCAATCTTCTCGTCGGTGGCGTGTCGCGCACGCGCTGGCAAAATTCCTGCGGCGCGGCGGGCATCTGGTGGGCCGCATTGCCCCGCGAAGAGTGGCCGCAGGAACCCGAGTCATTGATGCGGATGCAGGAGACCTGGCGCGAGCCTTACGGCGATCGTCGTCAGGAATTGATTTTGATCGGCGATGCGGCGCTGATATCCACGACGACACGAAAGCAACTCGACGCGTGTCTCCTGACCGATGGGGAATATGCACGGCCCGTCAAGGAGTGGGCCTTTTTCCCCGATCCGTTCCCGGCGTGGGATATTACTGATTCTTAATTGCTGTCCAAGTACCTCGCGAGGCTTAATCTGAGCTGATGAAGACTCCCGTCCTCTACCTCGATTGGGAAAAGGGCTTTAACGCGGTCAACCTCTTGCAAGGCTATCCGATTCTCCGTATCACCAACCCATTGGAATTGATCTATGGTGACGACGAATAAAGTCTTTGATGCGGTCGCGGAATCCCGCAAGTGGCGCGAATCGACAAGCCGCAAGCTTGATGCGATGAGTTTTCCCTAACGGATAGCTTATCTGAAAGCTGCAGGCGAGCGAACCCGGGCCGAACTGCGCTCCCGTCATCATCCAACAAGCTAACCAGCCTCTTAATTGAGTAGAAAGCTTTTCGATTAGCTGGCCGGCTTGTCCTTGACCTCAGGCGCGGGCGGCGGCAGCGCCTTCAATTCGATCTGCTCGATTTTGCGGTTGAGCATTGCCATCTTGTCGTGCGGCACGGTGATCGTCCCGAGCGTGGCGCTGCGAATGACCGTGAACGCGTCGGTTTCGGTGAGCACTTCGCCGAGGATGCGATCGCCGTCCTTGAGAATGGCCTCGACCACGCGGGTGCTGCGTTGCGCGCGCGGCACGGTCAGCATGCCGAGGCTGGCGTGGCGCACGTAAAGCGTATCGGCGGTTTCCGCCATGATGTCGCCGACAATGCGGTCGCCGTTGATGAGAATGATTTCGACGAGACGCTTGGCGATGTTGGCGCGCGGAATGGTGATGACGCCGAGTGTGCTGTGCTCGACATAAACGGCCTCGGGCGTCTCGGAGAGGACGACCCCGGCCACGCGCTCGCCATTGGCCAAATGAAATTCGCGCTTTTCCCGCGGAGCGACCTCGGAGGGAGCGGTCAGCGCGACGGAGGGAATCGGAAGGGCGGGAGTCGGCGGCGGCTTGTGCGCTTCAGGGTCAACCTTGGGCAAGTCGGCGGCGGATGGCTCCGGCTTATGCGCCTCGGGATCGACCTTCGGCGGGATGCCGGAGTCAACTACGGGCGCGGCGGGCTTTTCCTCTTTTATCTCGGCGACCGGAGACGGGTTGGGCGCGGATTCAGCCTCGGCGGTCTTTTCCATCGGCGGAGAAACCTCGGGCGCTTGGTCGAACGAGGCTGGTTCCGTTTTCGCTTTCGGCTCATCAGCCTCGACTAATTTTGGATCGGGGTTGGGCTTGATGACTTCGATTTCGGGCTTTGGCTCGGGAGCATCCTTGGCCACCACGACGGGAATCGGCGTCGGCGCGGACGGCTGCTTCAGAATTTTTTCGACGACAGGATTCACCGCCGGGGCAAGAGATGCGGTCTTGGACAATTTCTGGCTGGCGGACGGCGATTGGTTGGCTCGGGCCGTCATGGCCACGACCGGGAATGCCGGGGGCACAACGGTCGGGGAGGCTTCTGTCGAAACGTGGGGCGCCGCGTCTGGTTCCTCGCGCTTGGGCGGCAGAACGATGCGGGCCACGTCGGTCATCTTTGCTTTGCGGCGGAAGATGGATCCGAGGCCCGAGAGGGTTGGCGCGGTGGGCGGGATGATCTTGACGTTGGTTCCTGGAGTCGTCGCGGGCTTCAAGATGAACGGGGAATCGTCTTCTTCGGGATCAGTCGCCTTGGCTGAAACTGGAGATGCCGTAATTGGAGCGGGCGGTGGCGGCTGCGGAATCGATTTCGCAACGGGCGAGGCCAAAGCGATAGGCGGAGTTAGTGGAGTCGCCGTCAGCGCTGCAGGAACGGCAGCGCTTTTTTTCAGATCGACAGTCACGGCAGCGAAAGGAGGTACAAAGGGCGGCGGGGTCGATGGCAAGTCCGGGAGTACGGGCTTGGGGCTTGGCAACACGTGCTCGGAAGGCTTCGTTTCCACTTTTGCCGTTGCCGGTTGAACGGGCGGCTGCACATCGCTGGATGACATTGTTTCCAGCCTTGCCGGCGCAGGTTCGGAGGGAGGAGTTGCGGACGGGGATGTCGCAGCCGGGGGCGCTTCCTTTGACTCCTTGGTTATCTCGTGTTCGCCGGTGAGAGGTTTCAGGATGCGAATGTTGCCCGTTTGCCGAAGCGTTTTGACGGGGTCGGCCTCCATCATCAGTTGCTCGATATTTTTCATCGGCAACGGCGAGCGAGTCGGCTCGGTTGGCGCCGGGCGCGGTGTGGCGGCTTGGGGCGAAGTTCCGAGTGTAGTCAGCCCGGAGGGAGGGCGAAGAACAACGCCATGCGTGGCGGTCAACGTGCGCGGGCCCGTTCCGCCAATCTCGGGTTTGGCTGTCGCGGGCTGCGGGCCGAGTGCGGCAGGAACCGGCTTGATCGTGGGGGGTTGGGGATCGGCCGCTGCGTTGTCGGAGGCAGGTTTGAAGGGCGGAGGAAGCTCGGCACCCGGCGTCGTGGGTTTCCTGGTCTTAAAGAAAATTCCAGGCCAATTCATGGTTGTGAAAAACGTGCGCGCAATTTCAAGGGAATGAATGAATTGGATCGCGATGCGCGCGTTAGTTCACATGCGCAAAGCCGTTATGACAATTGACCTTAGCGAGGAATTCATCAGAAAACAAGACAGGCTTTTTGATTGCATGATCGAGGAAGCAAGGCTCGTGGATGGGTCATTTCCCGTGGCATATAACGTGCTTAAGCACCATCCTACGCTGCTTAAGCCACTCTCCATTCGTCACTCGATTGCCATTTATGCCTCAGTTATCGGGAACATTTGCCACAACAAATTTAACGGAAATCCTGCGGGTTATCGTGAAGACAAAGCAAACGGGATGTTTGAAAATCAAGGAGGGTGATCAGGAAGGGTGCCTTGCCATCGAGAATGGAATTATTCTTCATGCGCGGGCTGGCACGGATACGAGCTTGCATGCGCTTTTCCAGTTTGTCGGCTGGCGCGAAGGAAGTTTTGAGTTTCAAGAGCGGTCGCTGCCGGCGAATTCATCCCGCGATCTTGCGGTCTACGATCCGGAAGTGCTTATCACCGGCATTGCCTTCAAGGTCGATGAACTCAACCTGCTTTACGAGGCGATTCCCCCGCTCGATGCGGTGCCGAGTTACATCGGCGGCGAGGGGCTTGCCTCCATCGAGGTGACGACGGCCGATCTGGGGCTTTTGGCCCAGGCCGATGGCCGGCGGACCGTGCGCGAAATCGCAGAACGGATGAATCTGAATCCGATGGAAGTTGCGCGCAACCTGGCCCGGTTTCGCCTGGCTGGTGTCTTGGACTTGGCGCCGATGCCCGACGCACCACCACTGAAGCCCCCAAGGTCCGCCATGGCGGCGACGGGTTAGGGAGCGATGTCAGCCTCGACGGGGACGTCGCGAGGAGCTGCGGGAAGGTCCAGGGCTTCGTGACTCAAATGAGGGTTCGGCCTGGCGAACAGGGTTCGCAAAATCACGTAAAAGATGGGCGTGAGAAAAAGGCCGAAGCTCGTCACGCCGATCATGCCGCAAAAGACGGCGATGCCCATCGCGCAGCGCATCTCGGAGCCGGCGCCGGTGGAAAAAACCAGGGGAACGGTGCCGGCAATGAAGGCGATGGAGGTCATCAAAATCGGGCGCAAGCGCAGGCGCGCGGCTTCGATGGCGGCGGCGTAGATGCCGCGGCCTCTGTGCTCAAGTTCGCGCGCGAACTCGACGATCAGGATGGCGTTTTTGCAGGCGAGACCAACCAGGACGACCAGGCCGATTTGCGTGAAGATATTGTTATCGCCTCCCAGGGAGTGCCAACCCTTGGTCAACCAGACGCCGAAAATCGCGGAGAGCAGGCCCATCGGTACGATGAGTAGCACGGCCAGCGGCATGATGACGCTTTCGTACTGGGCGGCGAGGACGAGGAAGACGAGGAGCACGGAAAGCGGCAAAACGACGAAGAGCGTGTTGCCGGCGATCTCCTCCTGGTAGACGAGGTCGGTCCACTCGTAGCCGAAGCCGCGTGGAAGCGTATCCTTGAGGATGCGGGCAATGGCCGCCTGGGCCTGGCCGGTGCTGTAGCCGGGGGCGGCGGCGCCATTGAGGTCGGCGGTGCGGAAGCCGTTGTAGCGCATGGCGCGGTCGGGGCCGTGACTTTGTTTGACGATGAGAAGCGAGGAGAGCGGCACCATCTGGCCCTGGTTGTTGCGGACCTTGAGGTTGCCGATGTCCTCGGCGTGGGCGCGGAAAGGTGCGTCGGCCTGGACCATGACCTGGTAGGTGCGGCCAAATTTATTGAAATCGTTCACATAGAGCGAGCCAAGGTAAATCTGCAGCGTGTCGAAGACATCGGGGATGGAGACGCCAAGCTGCTGCGCGCGCGTGCGGTCGACATTGGCGTAGAGCTGCGGGACGTTGATGTCGAAGCCGGAGAAGGTCGCGTAGGGGTAGAGCTCCGGCGCCTTCGCGGCCTTGGCCATGACGGCTTGCAGGACGTCGTTGAGCGCGTCGTTGCCCTGCGCGGTGCGATCCTCGATCTGCAGCTTGTAGCCGCCGGCCTGGCCGATGCCGAGAACGGCGGGCGGGTTAAGGATGAGAATGAACGCATCCTGGACTCCCGCGTATTGTGCGTTCAGCCGCTTGACGATGGCGTCGGCTTTCTGGTCCGCGCGCATGCGCTGCTCGAAGGGCTTGAGCGTGACGAAGACGATGCCGGCGCTGGAGCTAGTGGTAAACCCGTTAATGGAGAGGCCGGGGAAGGCGACGGCGGACTCGACGTCGGGGTCTTTCATCGCGATCTCGCTCATCCGGCGGATGACGGCCTCGGTGCGGTCGAGCGTGGCGCCTTGGGGCAGTTGCGCGAAACTGATGAGGTACTGCTTGTCCTGTTGCGGCACGAAGCCGGGCGGCACAACGTGGAAGAGGTACATCGCGGTGCCGATCAGGCAGACGTAGAGGATCAACATGATGCTCTTGTGATTAATGACGGTCTTAACGCCGCTGCTGTAGCCCTCGGCGCCGTGACGAAAAACCCAGTTGAACGGCTTGAAGAACCAGCCGAAGCAGAAGTCGATGCAGCGCTGGAACCAGTCCTTTTTCTGGCCATGGCCTTTCAGCAGCAAGGCCGCGAGCGCGGGCGACAGGGTGAGCGAATTGAAGGCGGAGATGACGGTGGAGAAGGCAATCGTAAGCGCGAATTGCTTGAAGAAGATGCCGCTCAAGCCAGAGACGAACGCGAGCGGCACGAAGACGGCGGAAAGGGTCAGGGCGATCGCGATGATCGGCTCAGACACCTCGGTCATCGCCTTGTAACTTGCTTCCTTGGCGGAGAGTCCCGCCTCGATATTGCGCTCCACGTTTTCCACCACGACGATGGCGTCATCGACCACAATGCCGATGGCGAGCACGAGGCCGAAGAGCGAGAGCGTGTTGATCGAGAAGCCGAAAATGTACATCACGCCGAAGGTGCCGATGACCGAAACGGGCACGGCGAGCAGCGGGATGATGGAGGCACGCCACGTCTGCAGGAAGATGATGACCACGATGACCACAAGCGTGATGGCGATGAGGAGAGTTTCGATGACGGCGTGGATGGACGCGCGGACGAACTGCGTGGGATCGTAGACAATCTGGTAGGTCACGCCCTCGGGGAAGTCCTTCGACAGCTCGGCCATGGTGGCGCGGACTTCGTCGGAAACCTGGAGCGCGTTGGAGCCGGGCGCCTGGAAGATGGGGATGGCCACGGCGGACTTGTTGTTGAGCAGGGAGCGCAGCGCGTATTCGCTGGCGCCGAGCTCGACGCGGGCGACGTCGCTCAAGCGCGTGACGGCGCCGTCAGGCATGGTGCGGATAACAATGTTCTCGAATTCCTCCGGCGTGGTGAGACGGCCCTGCGCGTTGACGGCGATCTGGTAATCGACGTCGGGCGTGTTGGGCGAGGAGCCGATGACGCCGGCCGCAACGTCGACGTTCTGGTTGCGGATGGCGGTGACGACATCGTCTGCGGAAAGGCCTCGCTCGGCGACCTTGCGGGGGTCGAGCCAGATGCGCATGGCGTAGTCGCCGGAGCCGAAGAGGCGCACGTCGCCGATGCCGGGCAGGCGCGCAAGACGGTCCTTGACGTTGATCACCGCGTAATTGCGCAGGTAGACCATGTCGTAGCGGTTGTTGGGCGAGAGGAGGTGGACGACCATGGTGAGGTCGGGCGAGCTCTTCACCGTAGTGACGCCGAGTTGCTGCACTTCCTGCGGCAGGCGGGGCAGCGCCTGGTTCACGCGGTTCTGCACGAGCTGCGCGGCAAGGTCGGGGTTGGTGCCGATCTTGAAGGTGATGGTGAGCGTCATCGTGCCGTCGGAGGTCGACTGCGAGGCCATGTAGAGCATGTTCTCGACGCCGTCGATCTGCTCCTCGATCGGGTTGGCGACGGTCTCGGCGATGGCTTCCGGGTTGGCGCCGGGGAACTGCGCGGTGACGATGACGGAGGGCGGGACGACCTCGGGATATTCCGAGATGGGCAGCCCGCCCATGGCGATGAGGCCGCCGATGAGGATGAGCGTCGAGAGCACGCCGGCAAAGACCGGGCGATCGATGAAGAACTTGGAGATGTTCACGCGTCCCGGAGTTTTGAGCGAATGGAGCGACGGTTATTTGCTGCTCGAAGCGGTCAAGTCCGCCGCGGCTGCCGCATCGCGATCCATGGAGACCTCCGTCGGCGCGACGATGGAATTGGGACGCACCCGTTGGAGGCCGTTGACGACAATCCGCTCGCCCGGTTGCAAGCCGGAAACGACGACGCGCAGGCCGTTGACCATCGGGCCAAGGACGACGGCGCGATAATTCGCCTTGTTATTGTCATCGACGACCATCACATATTTCTTGTCCTGGTCGGTGCCGACGGCGCGGTCGTCGACGAGAACGGCGGGCTGCGCCGCCGAGCCGCCGGTGCGGACTTTTGCATAAAGCCCCGGCGTCAGTTCGCCCGCGGGATCATCGAAAATGGCGCGCGCGCGGATCGTGCCCGAGCTGGTATCGAGTTGGTTGTCGAGCGATTCAAGATGGCCCTGTCGCGGATAACCGTTTTCGTTCGCCAGGCCCATCTCGACGGGAATGTGTTCGAGGCCGCTATTGCCGCTCGCGCCATTGGCGAGGTATTTGAGGTAGGTTTGCTCGTCGATCTCGAATTCGACATAGACCGGCGAAATGGATACAACCCGGGTCAGGACGGGTGCATTGGAGCCATCCACGACATAGTTTCCCACGGTGATCTCGGCGCGCGAGACGCGACCGGAAACCGGCGCGGTGATGGCCGTGTAATTCAGGTTAAGCTGAGCCGTCTGCACGGCGGCCTGTGCGGCCTGGAGGTTCGCGGCGGCTTCGGAATAAGCATCATTGGCCGTATCGAGATCGCTTTGCGCGATCGCGTGGCTGGCGATCAGGCCTTTGTTGCGGTCGAGGTTGATCTTGGCCAGGGCGAGCTTGGCCTCGGCGCCGGCTTCCACCGCCTTCGCGTTATCCAGGGCTGCTTGAAAGGGACGAGGGTCGATGGTGAAAAGCAGGTCGCCTTTTTTGACCACCTGGCCATCGCTGAAATGGACCTGTTCAATGATGCCCGGGATCTGGGGCCGGACTTCCACATTATCAATCGCCACAACCCGGCCGGAAAACTCGTCCCATTCGATGACCGATTTTTCCAGCACCTTCGCCACGGAGACCGGCACGGGAGGCGGAGCTGCGGGCGCGGCCGCCGCCTGCGATTGGTCGCTCGCTGATTTGAAGGCGGGAATCAGGCCGGTCGCCCAAAGCGCAACCGCAGCCACGGCAATCACCGCGAGGATGAGGAGCAGGATGGAAGCTTTTTTCATTCGAGTTTCTTTTTTCTGTTCGGGTTGAGGGCGATTTCGGAACCGGATAGTTTGAACTGTCCCGCTCCGAAGTCAACGATGGGGTTATTGGTGTCCGCCGCTGACGTACCAGGTCTCGCCCGTGACCCACGAGGCGTCATCGGAGGCGAGGAAGGTTACGGCAGTGGCGATATCGTGCGGCTGACCGACGCGGCCGAGCGAAGCTTCCGCCACGTAGGCTTTTTGGAAGTCACTTTCGGCGTCGGCGGCGCCGAAGGCGGTAGTGCCTTCGGTCACGACCAAGCCGGGCGCAACGCCATTAACGCGAATCTTTTTTGGTCCGAGTTCCTGGGACAGCGCCTGCGTGATCGAGTTGACCGCGCCCTTGGTCGCAGAGTAGACCGAAGCGCCGGCGAATCCATTCCGTCCGACGATTGAGCTGAGGTTGATAATGCTGCCGCCCTTTTCGCCGAAATGCTTGACCGCTTCCTGCGTGGTGAGGAGCAGGCCGAGTACATTCAGGTGGAATTGCTTGTCGAAGTGCTCTTCGGTGACCGCTTCCAGCGGTGCGAACTCATAGACGCCCGCGTTGTTCACCAGGATGTCGAGCTTGCCGTAGGCCTTTTTCGTTTCGGCGAAGAGCTTCTCGATCTCCGACTTTTTGGCAACATTTGCCCCGACGGCGATGGCTTTGCCGCCCTTCTCCGTGATTTCGGCGACGACGATGTCAGCGCCCTTTTTGCTGGAGGAGTAATTGACGACAACCGACGCGCCTTGGGCGGCGAGCTCCTTGGCAATTCCGGCTCCGATGCCCTTGGAGGCACCTGTGACGACTGCGACTTTTCCTTCGAGTTTTTTCATAATGTTGATTGGGTTGATGGCTTGAGGTTAAGGAAGTTATTCGATCCAGCGGGTGACCGGGACGATGTAGGGTCCCGAAGTGAGCGGGCTCCAGAGTTCGACGGTGCTGGGCAGCGAACCGGTGGAGGCGAGTTCTTTCACCTGCAACTGGATGTGCCTGGCTTGGATGAGGCCCCGATTCAGTTTCGGGAGCGGTTCCGTCTTGGTTTTGACGGTGGCGATTTGGTTGATCATGTCTTGCTACCTTTCTTTGAAGGTGTGATTGGTTCTAATTAAAGCTTTAGTTGACTGGTTAGTATATGGGCGGTCAAATTTTTTTAAGCTGAGACCGCCGCAACCTGTTTCACACCAAGGAGGCGGAAGACGCCGCACTGGAGATGATCGAGGCTCTTTGGGCTATTTTCGATCTTTGCCTGCATCAGTACGCCGATGATATAAAAGTAGAGCTCGCTGGCCAGCCCCTTGGGGTCCTTGGTCTCGATGACGCCGTCCGCCGCCAGATCGCGCACCAGCGATTCCAGATATTTCATGAACCGGCCGCTCATTTGCTCGACCTTCATGCGGATGTTTTCGTCCTGGGTGCTGATCTCGCCGCCGAGGTTGCAGAAGGGGCAGCCGAGGAACTTGCCAAAGCTGCGGGCCTTTTCCTTTTGATCGGCAACGATGGCCTGGCAGTAATTGGTAAGACGTTCCAGCGAAGGCACCTGGGTGGAAAAAAGGGCGTCGAGAAGGGGGCGCTTGGTTTCCCAATGGCGCTCAAAAGCGGCCACGGCCAGGTCGGACTTGGATTTAAAAGCGTAATAGAAGCTGCCCTTATTGACGCCCGCCTTGGAGCAGATGTCGTCAACGCTGACGGAGCCGTAGCTGCTTTCCCAGATCAGCTCGACGGCCGTTTCGAGGAGCTTGCGTTTGGTTTCACTTTCCTGTCTCATGGAAGCATCTTACTTGACCGGTCAGTATAGTGCAAATGATTTTTTGACAAAAGTTTCGGATACACGGAAAAAGCTGACTTGTGCTCTCAACGAGAGCTGCTTCATCTGCCAGACGGCGAAGTTTGGGCCTTCGCGTTGTCTACCTCCTTTTGCAGCAGAGTCACCCGCGAATCGGCCATTTGTTGATCAATGGCCATGGCTCGGTGCACTCCTGCGATAGCGTCTTTCATCTGTTGCTGCTTCACGGCGAGTTCCGCCCGCGAGGCCACGATGCGGGGATGGTCTTCTGTAAAGCCACTCGTCAGGAGGCTTGCGATATCCGCGTTTTTGTCGGCAATTTCTTTTTGCAGTGCGGTGATCGAGGGATTGGAACGACCGAGCCCGGCGAGTGTAGCAAGAAATTGGTTGTCAGGTAGGTCCTTGATACTGTCCAACAAGACGCGCCGCGCGTCTGCGTCTTGCATCGCTTTCAACAAATCGCTTTTGAGCATGTCGAGGTCTCGGGCATTACTGTTAAGCAGAGGATTAGCAATTGGTTTAGCGGCATCGGCTTTTGCGGAATCGTCGCCGATTTGTTGAGCCGTCATCGGCCTGCCGTCCTCGTGAAAGGCCTGCGTATTCAGAAAGAGAAAAATCCGACGCAGGGCCTTGGGGTTTTGGGAAGCCTCAGCGATCTTATCCGGTGGGAAGTAGAATGTCGGATCGGCAGGCTCCATTTGCGCGCCGCCCGGCACCTCAAAGCCTTTGGTTTCCCCGGATTCAAATAACTCGGAAACCGGCAGTTCGCGAGCGTGTAAGACCGGCTGATGAGGGTTCTGTTCGGTTTGCGTATACTTATCAAGACTGGTTATGCTCAGGTCGCCCTTGAAGTTGATTTTGCCATTGACGAAGGCGGGAAACACAACGAATCGCACACCAATATCTTGTCTCTTGAAATCAGTGGGCTTGTAATTTCCATTCGCATCTTTTCCAAATGCGACCGAATAGGGAATAACCCGAACGGCTTCCAGAACGCCTTGCTCGCCGGATTGGGTAAGCACTGGTGGCGATGAGAGCAACTTGTACGATTTCAAGTTCGATAATGGCGTGACATCTCCTTTTTGCACCGCTTTGTCGATGTCGGCGCGATGGGCCTGATATTCATCTTCATCGATCTGCACGATCTTCGGTGCGATCCGAATCATCACCGCTGGATTGGTTCCCGTTGCTGCTGATTTTGGAGTGTCGCCTGTCTGGGCCGCAGCGATAAGTTGAGCATCAGGAACCGCGCTGGCAGGAGTCGCGGATGTGGCCGGGTCATTGCGTACGGGTTTGTCGGCGGTTTCGAGCAGATCGAGCAGGGGCTTGGTGGCGGCCACCCGACCGCCATAGTTCAGGTTGTCTTTATTTTTCTGGTAATAATCCTGGAAGTAACCAATCACGGAATTCGGTTTTTCTCCTCTCTCCGCTAGACCGGGCATGGGTGCTTCTGGGCTTAATCCCGCAGCAAGCAGCTTTTGTAGAACTGCGGAATCGGGATCACCCCAGCACGGTGACATAGCTTGGCTTAGAATAGTGCCTGCCCATTCAGGCGTGACGTTCTTAAGCGCTCCCGCGTCGATTAACAATTGAATCACCTGCTCGTAGTGATCCTTTGAGGGTAGGTGGTTCTTCTCGGAATAAAATGCGTTGGGTATACCAGCGTTGGCCGCGCCGCTCACCGCATCGGGATTGGCCACGGCTCCGTGCTGGAGTAGGAACGTCACGATTTCGTCATGGCCCCGCTGAGCAGCTAGAACCAGGGGAGTGTCGTGGTGCTCGATATGTGTGGCCACGGGATTGCCACCCCTGTTCACGTCTGCGCCGTATTGGACCAACAACTTTACGGCAGGAAGGTTATCCATCTCGACCGCTTCGCCCAGCGGGGTGACAACGGTGTCCTGCGGTGGATCGACCGGTGCGCCGTTTTGAAGGATTTTCGCTAGATCCTCAATTTTCTTGTTTTGACTGATGTCGTAGGACAGTTCTGAGATGTTCCGGACGCCATTGTCCCAAAGTATTTTGACGATATCGCTATAGTGGTTTTGCAGGGCAAGCGACGCCGCCGCCTCTCCCTTAGCGCCGTGTTCGAGCAGAAAGGTAGCAGCCTCTGGTTGACCACTGATCGCTGCCGCCACAATGGGGAGCATCATGTCGGGATGGCCGTTGTTCCGTATCCAGACTCCTGGGCTATTCGGATCAACACCATGTGCCAAAAGCCAATTGACCAAGGGCAGGTTATGATTCCATGTCGCATGCAAGAGGACAGTGGGGCCATCGGTCTTGGCGTCGTACGGAATGCCATGACGCAATAGGGCCTCGAAAGTGCTGACGTCCGCCCACGTCGACCAAAAAAGAGCGTTGTCTCCGTCTCTATCGACCGCTTTAATATCGGCACCGTATTGCACAAGCAAGTCCACCATGCTGCCTGCGCGAGCCCCCATAATCGGTGTCGTCTTTAGCTCCCCGGTGCGGGCATTGGGATCGGCACCATGCTGCAAAATAACTCGGACCGTGTCAGTCGCCCCTTTGCCGCCGTTAAGGCAAATTGATGAGAGGGCTGTATTGCCTTCACTATCGTGCGCGTTAGGATCAAGCCCATGCTCAATTAGAAGTGTGGCAACCTCCGGGTTGGCGGCATTGAAAAGCAGAGTGCCGGAGCCCGGTATAACGGCTTTTAAGTCGGCCCCTTGGGCGATCAATTTTTGCAGCTTCGCCGTGTCCCCCGCCTGCGTCGCGATGACGAGCTGCGGATTGATGGGATCACCCGCCTCATCCTTCGCGGATACCCAATCCAAATAGGCTTGATATGCCTTCCGATTGAAATCAAGACTCTGTTTCATCGTGGCGGAAAGATGGTCATAAATCTCCGGGTTCAAGCCAATTCCGGTCAGGAGACTTCTGCTGCCCAAATAGAGGTTGAAAGTTCCTCCCTTGTCGTGAGAAACCACGATGAAGCCGCCGGGATTACCTGGGTAATCGTCGCCGACAGTCTTGTCCTCCAATCCGATCCAGATTTCGCTGATCTTAGAGGAGTAACTAGTCTCGCTAGGAAACGACTTCTCCTTCGCATAGGAGAGATGCAGGAATGAGCCGCTCTTTTTTATTTGCTCTACCGTTGTGCCGGGGAGCATCTCCCAACGAAAAATCTCGTTTGGCGAACCATTTATATATCTCATGGCCATGAGGTTTTCCACTAAGGAAATCACTTCCTTTTGCGCTCCCTCGGAGAGCGGCACCGGCCTCCCGGAGATTTGAAACTCCAACTGGGCAGTCTTCAGTTGTGGGGCACTAGGTGTTTCGCGTGGCTTCGCTTTAGTCAGGCATCCGAAGGCCAAGATACCGATGAGCATGACGCCTAACAACGACCACCCATATGCTCCCCCCGCAAAGCGCGCGATCAGGGAGAAGCGGCGCTTGAATTGATCTTTGTCTTCGAGGATGCCGACAAGCGTGGGTAGTGCATGGCGCGTGTGATAATGCTCGAGGAGTTTGACAAGCACTTGGCCATAGGATTCCTTCTGCGCTTCCCCGGTGCAACTGAGAACGAGCGCATCGGTGGCGGGTTCACGGTCGGCGCGCATACGGCGAAAGGCATACCAGAGCATCGGATTGAACCAGTGCAGAATTTGCAAGAGGGCGACGAGCCATTGGAGGACGAGATCGCCGCGCTTGAGATGAGCAAATTCATGCAGGAAGATGAAACGTAATTCCTCGTCATCGAAACGCCCGCGAACGTCTTTCGGCAGGATAAGCGTGGGGCGCAAGAGGCCCATAATCGCCGGGCTCTGGACCTGTGTGCTTTCGATCATCCTTAAGCCACGATGAAGCCCAATTTCCTGCCTCGCGGCCTCGGCAAGTTGTAGCAAGCGTGGTTCAGTAATCGCAGGCGCCGTTAGAACGTGCCGGGCGTAACGGAGGTTTACAAACCAAGTCAGGAGCAACAATCCCAGCGCAACGGCGAGCCAGACGAGGGCAACTATCGTGAAAGCGGAAAAGGGGTATTGGAGATGCGGAGGTGTGGGCGTTGAGGCGACGGTTCCTTCCGCCATCATCGGTGCAGTAGAAAAAATCGGCTCGGTCATCGTCTGCTCAATCGCTGGAGGAGGAGCTGGCGCAAATTGAAAGAGGCTCAAGGCACTTTCCGGCTGGATGGGCAGTATCAGGCGCGCCACGACCAGCAGCCAGAGAGCGTGATGCCATCGCGGATTGAGTCTGCCGCGAAGCGCCCACTGCAAAAGCAGTACCAGCGCCGCGAGCACCGAAGCCTGCCACGAAGCCTCTACCATCCAAGCGAAGGCCGACTCCAACGCGTGAAGAAACGTCGCGCTCATTTTTTCCCCTTCTTGGCTAGAAGCGCTTTTAGCTCATGGATGTCCTCGCTGGACAGATCGGCTTCCTGCACCATCTGCACTAGCAGCGGCTTGGCCGCGCCGCCAAAAACACGTTCAAGGAAAGAGCGGCTCTCGCCCCGCACACATTGCTCACGGCTGACGGCGGGCGCGTAATAATAGACTTTCCCTTCGGCCTTGTACGTCAGCGCCTTTTTACGGATCAGGCGGCGCAGCATCGTGCGGATAGTCTGGTCCTGCCACTGCTTGTGGGAGGCAAGTTGCTGAACGACTTCCAGCGCAGTCACCGGACTTTTGCGCCAGACAACTTCCATCACGATCCATTCGGCTTCAGAAATCTTGGGCATCTTGGGCATAGGTCATATCTACTACAGCCGTACGTGATAGGTCAAGTACAAATGTACGATGTCGATCTGGAAATCCTTGGCTTAGCGCAAAAAGGACGATCGGCCCGCGAAAGTGACGTGTTCGTCAAGCCAGGTATCGCTCTCGAGCGTGCGGCGGCGCTGGTAACGGCTGTCGCGCTCCGCGGACCACTGGGCGGCGGTGAAGGACCAGCCGGCCAGCATCTCCTGGATGATGGGAACGCGGAAATACTCGCGCAGGAATTGGTAGGCGGGCGCGGGCACGTGCTTGATCAGCAACTCGTCGTCGAGGCTGAGGATGAATTCTCCGCTGCCGGGATCGCCCTGGCGTCCCGCGCGCCCGAGAAGCTGGCGGTCGATGCGGCCCGAGGGATTACATTCCGTGGCGATGACGTGCAGGCCGCCGCTCTCGGCCACGCGTGGACCGAGTTTGATGTCGGTGCCGCGTCCGGCCATGTTCGTGGCGATGGTCACGCGGCCGGCCTGGCCGGCATCGGCGATGATCGCGGCTTCCTCGGCGTTGCGGCAGGCGTTAAGCAACCGGAAGGCGATGCCGGCCTCGGTCAGCACGCGCGCCATTTCTTCGCTCGCCTTGAGCGTTCGAGTGCCGATGAGAACCGCGCGATGGCCGGCCAGAATCTCCTCCACGCGATCGACGACCGCCTCCGAAGCTTCCTCGCGCGTCTCAAAAATGCGCGTGGGCAAACGCTTTCTTTGCACGGGCCGGTGCGTCGGTATTTTCACCGCAGGCAGGTGATAATTCTGCCAGATCTCACTGGCGGCCTCGAGCACCGTGCCGGAAAGCCCGGCCAATCGCGGGTAGCAGCGGAAGTAACGCTGGAAACTCAGCGTGGCGAGCGACTCGGCCATCAAGGTCGGCTCAAGGCCCTCCTTGGTCTCGACCGCCTGATGAATGCCCTGCCGCCACGTCCGATGCGGCATGATGCGTCCGGTCGATTCGTCGATCAGCTCGATCTTCCCGTCCTGCACGACGTAATGGATGTCGCGATGGTAAAATTCGCGCGCGAGCAGGGTCAGCCGGATCGCCTCGCGAAAGCGCTCCTCGCTGCGCCACCAGGGCGGGAACTGGCTGGTGAAAACGAGCAACTGCTGCCAGAGCGAATCGGTGAGGTAGACGTCGCGATAGCGCAGGTCGACGCGGTAATGGCGGTCGCGTTCGAGCTTCGCGCAAATCTGGAGCGCGGCGGCCATCGCCTCCTGCAATTGCGGATCGTTCACGGGACGGCTGATGATGAGCGGCGTCACGGCCTCGTCGATGAGCACGCTGTCGGCCTCGTCGATGATGCCGAAGTGGAGTCCGCGCATGACCACCGAGCGTTGCGCGGGGGCGAGTCCGCCGATTTGCCGGATCAGTTGCCGCGTCGGACTCTGCACGCGCCCGACCTTGAGCTGATCGCGCAGGAAATCGGCGACCAATTCCTTCGGCGTGGTGTAGGCGATCGCCGCCGCGTAGCCGATGGCGCGCTCGGGAGCTTCCTTGGCGTGGGTGACGAAATCGGAGCGCAGGCCGAAGAAGCGGTAGAGCGGCAGGAACTCGACGGCGTCGCGCTCGGCGAGGTAATCGTTGGCCGTGACGACGTGGCAGGGCAGCCGCGTCAGGCCCATCAACGTCGCCGCCAGCGCGATGGCCAGCGACTTGCCTTCGCCGGTCGCCATCTCGGCCAGGTAGCCGTCGAAAAGCGCGAGCGCGGCCTGCAATTGCACGGGGTAAGGCGAAAGCGCGAGCGTGCGTTGCGTGGCGATGGCGGTGCAGGCCAGCCCGGAAATCAACGCGGTGGAATCGGAATGCGGACCGCACAAACGCGCGGCTGCCTCCTGCGCAAGGGCTGCGATTTCCGCGTCGGAGCTGCTTTGCAGTCGGGTCATCTCCACGGCGATGAGCTTCGCGCGCGCGGCCAAATCGTGCTGGTGATTGCGCAGGCGCCGCACGCGGCCCTCCCCGGCGAAGGCGAGGCCGTCCAGTCCGCGCGGCGGCCTGCGCTCCTCGCGCACTTTCAGGCGGCGATACATCTCCTGACCGGCGGGCGTCATTTGATTTTCTCCTGGAAAAGCTGACGCAGATGACGCAGGCCCTGGGTCAGGAGCGGTTCCCATGCGGTGGAAAATCGAATCTCGCCGGAGCGCCGTTGCGCGAGGAAAACATCGGTCGGGCCCAGCTCGGCCCAGACGAGGAAGAACGGATTTTTGGCCTGCAGGCCGGTCGTGTCTTTCTCATCCGTTTCGATGTCGCCGCCGGCCAGCCAGCCGAGCGCGGCGGAGGGGAGTTGCTTCTGCTGCGCGGGGATGATGCGAATATCGCCGACGGGAATCGCCTCGCCGCTTTGTCCGCGCAAGCGCACTTTCGCGCCGCGCAGCGTGCCGGAAAAAAGATCGGCGGAAGGATCCTGCGGCACGACGGCGAGGAAGTGGAAATGATCGGGCTGGATCACCTCGCCGAGAATCGAGCCGCGCGGCATCCAGGAGCCGAACTCGCTCGAAAGCTGCGGCGCGACCCAGATGCCGTCGATCGGTGCGCGCACCTCGGCGTCGCTCTGAAGCTGGCGCTGCTCGGCGAGTTGCGCGCGGGCGGCGAGCAGTTGCGATTGCGCCGATTCCAACGCGACACGCGAATCGTCGGTGAGGCTGTTGAGCAGGCCTTCGGCTTCGCGGACCTGCGCCTCCGCGCGCGCGATTTGCCAGGTCATCATGGGGTTGTCGAATCGCACCAGCACCTGCCCGGCGTGGACCGGCTGGCCGGGGGTGGTCACGATCTGCCGCAGCGTGCCGTCGGCTTGATTGTAGATTTGCCGCGACACGTCGGCCTGCACGATGCCATGCGCGAAGAAGTGGTGCGGCACGGGAACGAGCGCGAGCAAAAGCAGCAGGGCCGCGAATGTGCCGAAGCAAATGCCGATGGCGCGCGGGCGCACGGTGCGCAGGAAGGGATCACGCGCGAGGTAGCGAAGGAATTTGCCGACCGGCAGGACAATCCAGAGAAAAATGATGAAGCTGGAGAGCACCAGGCCAAGCCCGAGGAAATGGTCCGCGAGCAGGAAGAAGATCGACCAGACCAGGAACGCGCGATAGGCTGCGGCGGAGATGGCGTAGATCCAGAGCCAGTGGCCTTCCGCGATGGTTTGCGCGGGGCTGAGGGCCATGTGCAGGCCGAAGACGTAACGCTCGAGGAGATACTTGAGGTGCAGGATGGCGCGCTGGGAGAGATTCGGAATTTCGAGCCAGTCGCTCAGGATGTAGTAGCCGTCGAAGCGGAGGAGCGGATTCAGGTTGAAGAGCAAGGTCGTGACCGACCCGAGGACGACCATGTTATAGGCCAGCGCGTTGAGCGGCCCGGAGGGCGTCGAGGCCCAGACGAACAGCGCAAGCGCGGCCAGGAACAGCTCGAAAATCATGCCGCCCGCCGCGACGAGCATCCGCTGCCAGCGGCCCGTGAAGGACCAACTGCTCGATACATCGACGTAGGGCAGCGGCGTGAGGAGCAGCAACATCATGCCGAGCGTGCGCACCTCGCCGCCCAGATAGCCGCAAAGCAGTGCATGGCCCAATTCATGCCAGCCCTTGGTCAGGATCGCTGCGAGATAAACGAGAAAGAGATTCGAGGGTGCGAAGAAGCCATTGGCACGGTCGAGCAGCGGCGTCCAGTGCTCGATGGCGACCTTGGCGGCCCAAAACATGACCAAAAACCAGAGCGTCACGCCGAACTTGTTGAAGAACGGGCGGAAGAACGGAAGCAGCGCGTCGAGCAGCGGCGTCGGATCGACGATGTGCATGCGCAGGTAGAGGACGTTGAGCCATTTGCTGCGAATCTCCTGCTGGCGCGTCTTGCGGTAACGCTCGAAGGTCATGGCGACGTCGGGCGGCAGGCTCGAGGCGAGCAGGTTCAGGTTGGTCAGTTGCGCGAGAAGCTGAATCACCTCCTGCTGCGTCGGGGCCTCCTCGGGAAAAAGCTCAAGGCATTCGCGCCAGACGTGTTCCACCGTGCGGTCCAGCCGCAGTCGGCAGGCGAAAAAGTAGGCGCAGGACGAAAGCCGCGCGAACTGGTTGGTCAGCGGGTTGCGCATTACGTACCAGAGCGTGCCGCGAAACGAATGCCGCTGGATTTCCGTCTCTGGCTTGAGCCGCGCCTTCTGCTGCGCCACGCGATGCCAGGCGTCGCTGAAAAGGGATTCGCTCATGTCGCCTCTCGATCAGAACCAAAGTTTGAGGCGCAGGAAATCGACCGCGCGGTGCGTAAAAATGAACCAGAGATTGGCGTGGCCCGAATCGACTTTGACAAGGCCGGTCATGCCCGGGCGCCACCACGACGCGGGCGGGCATTGGAACTGGCAGCGGATGCGAAAGACGTTGCCCTTGCTCATGGCGAAGGCGGCGGGCTCGACGCGAATGACCTTCATCGGAAAAATATCCGCGGGGCGGCTGGCGAGGCGCACTTGTCCCGACACGCCTTCGTGGACGTCCTGGATATCTTCCTCCGCGATGTCGGCCTCGACGTAGATGTCCTCGAGCCGCGTGACCTTCATCAGGATGTCGCCCTGCTTCACCGGGCTGCCGACCTTGTCCTTCAGGTCGCCATCGACGACGATGCCCGCGAAGGGGCTGCAGATTTGCGCGTGGTCCAGGTCGTACTGCGTTTCGTGCAACTCCGAGTTAGCCTCGTCCGCCTGCGCCTGATAGACGTGCATCTGCGTGACATCATTTTCGCCGTCGGCCATTTGCGCCTGGCTCTGATAATGCTGCATCGTCGCTCGCGCCTGCTCCTCTTTGAGCTTTAATTCCGTCGGGTCAAGCTGCGCCAGGAGCTGGTTCGCCTGCACATCGTCGCCGGGGATCACGTCGATGCTTTGGATAAAACCGTCGAAGGGCGCGGGCAAATTGACGACGGCATCGGTCTTGAGCGTGGCGTCGCCGCTCACGCGATAGGGGAAGGGAATGAGAAAAAGAAGTATCGCCAGGATCGCGCCAATGAATGCTGTGGCCTTGATCCACGTATGGCGCGGGCCGACGATGCGGCTCAGCCAATCGCGTCCCTGCTCGGCGAAGGGACGCCACCACTGGTTGCCATAGCGGTCGAGATCGAGCAGGCGCCGCGCGGCGAGATCGACAATCAACCGGAGCGCGTCGATCTCGGCGGGGAAGAAGACTCGGTCCTCGCGCACCAAGGTGACCACGCCGCGCACCTGATCGTCGGCGCGCAGGGGCAGCGTGCAAATGGACTGGGCCGCGCAACGGCGAGCATAGCGTTCGTGTTCGCGCGAGATCATCGGCACCTCGGGCGCGCAGGGCCAGTAGACGTCGCAATCCTGGTCGGCCGCCTCCTGCATGGTCATCTCCAGGTCACGGACGGTCTGCAAACGGCGGTCGAATTTGGTGGCGTGACTGATTGCCACCGTTTCGACCAGATCATCGCGGAGATAGGCCAGGGCCACGCGGCTGCACTTGAAATGGAAGGCCAGCTCGTTGCAAAAGGTGACGGCGGCGGGAAGGTGGCGCGTTTCCTGGTTGAGCTGAGACATCAACTCCAGCGCGACCACCAACGCTCCCTTTTCCTGCTGCGAGGAGATCGGTTTATTCATCGGAATCGACCGGAAGGAAGACGATTTTGAAGATTGACGCTTTCCCGCGTCACTGCAACAACGAAGTTGGTGAAGGATGTTACCCTATCTTGGATTCTTGGCTTGGCATTCTTCGTGTTTTGCCTCGACCAGGCGGCTTGTGCAGCAGACCCGGCTCCGGCGTCTGCGACCGGTTTCACCAATTCGCTCGGCATGAAGTTTGTCGCTGTGCCTAGCACGAATACGCAGTTTTGCCTCTGGCTTACCCGCGTGCAGGATTACCAGGTCTTCGTCGCAGCGACGGGGCGCCAGTGGACAAAACCTGATTTCGCCCAGGGCCCGACGCATCCTGCCGTGAACGTCTCGTGGGAGGACGCCTCCGCCTTCGCCGACTGGCTGACCCAGCGCGAGCACGCTTCAGGCGCGTTGCCGGCCGGTTGGTTGTATCGCCTGCCGACCGATGCCGAATGGAGCACGGCGGTGGGCCTTCCTGCCAATTCGCCCGATGGCGGCGACGTCATCGTTTATCCCTGGGGGACGCGCTGGCCGCCTCCCGCGGGCGCGGGCAATTACAGTCCCGAGCTGGGCGTCGATCCCTATCCCTACACGTCACCCGTGGGCAGTTTCAAGGCCAACGCGCTGGGGCTTTTCGACATGGGCGGCAACGTCTGGGAATGGTGCCAGGACTACTTCAACAACTCGCCCGATTATCGCGTGTTGCGGGGCGCTTCCTGGCGCATGCGCGATCCGGAAGACCTCGTCAGCACGAAACGTATCGGCAACAAGTCGGACATCACGCTGCCGGTCTACGGCTTTCGCGTGGTCATTGAGATGCCGGCGGGGAAGTAGGCGAAATCCGCCAGATCGTGTCGTTGCCGTCCTCACTCACGAGCAGCGCTCCGTCGTGCGCGACGGCGACACCCACCGGCCTGCCCCAAACGCTGCGGTAGTCCACCACAAATCCGGTGAGAAAGTCGTCGTACTCACCGGTCGGAATGCCGTGATTGAGCCGCACCCGAATGACCTTGTAGCCGGTGCGCGAAGTCCGGTTCCAGGAGCCGTGTTCGGCGGCAAAGGCGTCACCGCGATACTCGGCGGGGAAGGCCGCCACACCGCTGGTCGCCGTATAAAAGCACATCTCCAACGAAGCCGAGTGCGACTGCAGCAACACGTCGGGAACGATGACCTTGTCGGCGAGGTCGGGACGCTGGCCCGCGAGTCGGGGGTCTTCGTGGTTGCCCATGTAATACCAGGGCCAGCCGTAGAATCCGCCCTCTTTCACGCGGGTGATGTAATCGGGCACCAGGTCGTCGCCGAGGCCGTCGCGCTCGTTCGTTGAACTCCACAAATCGCCCGTCTCCGGATTTACGGCGATGCCCACGCCGTTGCGAATGCCCGTGGCAAAGGTGTGGAGAGGTTGCTGTCCCTCGGGGTCGGTCACCAGGATATCGGCGCGATTGGTTTCACCATCCCAGGCGGCGCCTAATCCGTGTTCCGCTTCCCAAGCCTGGGCATCTTCGACGCTTTTCTTGCTCATGCCATCAGCAATATTTGAACCGGAACCGACCGAAATGAACAGGCGCTTGCCATCCAGGGAAAAGGCGATATCGCGCGTGCTATGTCCGCCGCCGCTATCGGTCAGTTTCGGCACGACGATCTCGGGGTTGCCGGTCGCCTGGAGATCGCCGTTGTGATAGGCGAAGCGCAGCACGGCGTTATTTTCCGCCACGTAAATCCATTGCGGATTATTTCCCGGCGGATAGAAGGCAATGCCGAACGGACGGTCGAGGTCTTGGGCGAAAATTTGATTTTCCGTGGGAGCATCCGCCCCGTCGGCGGCACGCAAGACCCGGATGCGGTGCGCACCCGTCTCCGCGAGGAAGATGTCGCCGTTGGGAGCAATGCGAATGACGCGGGGATTGGAAAAGCCCGAGGCGAAGAGCTTCACTTGGAATCCCGGGGGAACGGACAGTTCGGCGCCGTCAGGCCGTTTCACCACATGAGGACCGTTCCCGACCGAGCGCGTGGCGTAGGGCGCGGGCAAATCGGCTACGCTGATGTGATGCTTCACGCCGGGAGCGGCATGCTGCCAATCGCCCGGGTCGCCGGCGGGAGGGCCGGGCGGCGGAGGTGCGTGCATGTCGTTGGAAGAAATAACAGGCGCTTTCAACGTCGACAAATAGGCGATCAGGTTCTGGCGATTCGTAGCATCGGAAACGGAAATCGGCATGGTGGTGCCGGGAACGGCCGTCATCGGGCTGGTCAGGAAACGGTCCAGGGTGGGCGCATCCCAAACGAGGCCCGAATTGCGCAGGGCATCCGTGTAGGTGAAGGTTGGGCTGGAACCGGCGCGCCGCCCCAAAATGCCCACGAGGCTGGGGCCTTGCTTCACGATCTCGGTGTTGCCGGGGCCCATGGTGTCGGCGTGACAAAGCGCGCAGCTCTGTTGAAAGTAAACTTTCCCTTGGTCGGGATCGCCGGTCGCTTGAGCCTGGGCCTTAACCTCAATTCCTGCGCTGAGGCCGGCAAGGATCAGGACGCATCGGAACAACGTAGGCGCGAAGGGATGCATCGTGAAAAAAGCAGAAGAAATTACGCCGCGGCGCCGGTCTTCTTGGCGTAGGCCTGGACGCCCTGAAGCATCGAGGCGAGGAAAATGGAAAGGGTGAGGAGCGAGCCGAATTGCTCAGCCTTGGAGAAGCTGATTTTTTCGCCGACTTTCACCACGCGGGAGTTGTCGCTGATCTTGCGGGTGAGGCTGACGGAGCCGTCCTTGCCGGGCGTTTGCAGGAGCGTGACGGAGCGGATTTTCAGGTTCACGGAGGGCTGGTTGTCGGTCTCGGCATGGGTCAGCGTGCTGTCTTCGCGGACGAGCGCGCGGGTGACCTGCAGAAGCGACTGAACGTGGTCCTGCACGTCGCTTTCGAGGCTGTACTTCTTTTTCAGGAGAGAAAATTTATCGGGCAGGGGCAGGGCGAAAAACTCCTGGCGTTGCTTGACCGTGATGGCCTGCAATTCAGCCTGGCTGTTGGCTTTGGCGACTTTGTAATCGCACAGGGCGCAGATGGTGCGACAATCCTCCATGAGCGGGACGATGGAGCCGAGCGCTTCGGCCAGCACGTGCTTGAGCACCCAGGTTTCCGTGGTGTCCTTGGCCTTGTCGAAGCCCATGCGACCGTTGGTCTTGGGCATGACAATCAATTGCCGGGCGAACTCGTCGTAATCCTGCTCGCTGGCCTTGCGGAAGCTCGACAGGCTGAACATGGAGATGTCGAAGAGCTTCTGGTAATGGTTCAGGTAGCGTTCGGCGACGTCGTTAAGGCTGATGGTCGTGCTGGCAACGGGTTTGGTCAGGTCGTTGGAGTCCATGGAGGAGGGGAATCTAAACCTGCGCTCTCGGGGCGTCAATCTATTGGGAGAGCGGGGATGTGGTACAGGTTTGAATCAGACTCGTAAAGCGGGGAGAGGGATCGAATTGGTGGTGGGGATCATCATGTCAGTCGGATACTTGAATGTCGGCGCACCTGAGGGCTGTGAGCGGAATATAACCGCATCCTTTGCCAGCAAAAAAATTAGCGTAAAAACGAGCACAATACAGAAGAGTCCGAACGAAGTGCGTATTCGCCGACTTGTCATTAAGATCAGTCTAACAGCGCAACTCTCTCTTCCAAGCTCCAAACCGCGCTCGAAAATGGCATCTTCCATGCTAGCCGAAAAATTGGATAATTTTTGCCTAAGTTTGTTGTGTTATCAGCTTGCCTGCGGATTGGGAAAGAGCATATTTCTAACGCGTGTCCACGGTTTCAAAGCGTAAAGGGAAGCGCCGCCTGCCGTTTGCCGAAATTGGCCGGGTAAAAGAGGCCTTTTATCGGTCGCTTCCGCGCTCGATGCGGTACACCGTTGAGTCGCTCGAGCCCCGCTATTTGCTCTCGGGCGCGCCGACACCAAGCGCGAATCCGACGCAACTGACGAGTCACGCCGCGTCGACGAACGCGACCAACGCACCGATCGTGGCGAGCGAGTTGAAGAGCATCATCGGCGCGCTTTCCTATCTCGGCCAGCAGCTCGACAAGGACACGATGCTCCAAAGCACGCCGGTGCCTTTGATCAATCAGACGATGAATTCGCTGGCGGAACAGTCCTCGCCGGGATCAAAGGAGGCCACGCTGGGCGGGCTGCTTTTTTCCGACAGCACGGTGCTCTCGACCTTGCAGAACACGATCACGACCGACTTCGCCAGCACAACGACGAATGTGACCTCCGGTACGCTGGCGGCGGATTTGCAGACCGATCTCCAGGGTTTTTTCGGCACGGGCTACACGGTGACCGACCACAACTCAACCGCGACGGAACTCGACCTCACTTTTTCCTACACGGCGACCGATTCCAACCTGACGACGCCCCTCGTGCTCGGTGCGTCGGCGCAGCAGTTCAATCTTTCCATCGCGAACAATGATGGCAGCACGCCGACGGCCAAGCTGAGTAACACGACCACGGTCAGCTTCGACATCACGGCCGATTACAACACGTCGACGACCGCTCCCTCCGACGCCACCAGCGTGCCGAGCGCGCTGGCCACGTATGATGCGTCGCAACAGCACACGAGCGACCAGCAAGCACTCTACACCGACCTCAACAGCGACTTCACCTTCACGCCCGGCACGATCGAGCAGTCGGACCTCATCGCGCAGGAAACCGGCACGCAGAATTTATCGACCGGCGCGCTGGCCGATTTCGACATCGGCTTCGGCATCATCGGTGCGGCCTCAACCGCGACGCCCGACGGCGGTTATTCCGACGGCGCGACATTCGATCTCGACGCCGAGTTGCAGGCGACCTTTGCATCGGGCGCCTACTCCCTGACGACGCTGGTTTCCGATGGCACGGGCGAAACCACGACGGTCGCGGGCGAAAACGCGCCGCCCACGGCGACTTCCGCCTACACGCAATCGGATTCGTTTCTCAGCGTGACCGCACCTGGGGCGAGCGCGGTGACCGGCAGCAACGCGTTCGTCAACGAAGCCACGCTCACGCTGCCGGTCAATATCTATGATGGCGGCCAGAGCATTTCCAACCCCACCCCGGCGAACGACCCCACCTTCATTTCCAATCTCGGCACGGAAAGCGGCACGTTTACCATCAGCGACGCAAATCTTTTCAGCGGCCTGACGCCGGTGGTGAATGCCGACTCGGTCGAGCTGGCCTCGTTCGCGCGACTGACACCGACCGACATCATCGGCATGGCGCAAAACAGCGCCTATCTCGCGGGGCAGATCGACAACTCGCAATTAACGGCGGACCTGCCCTTCCTGAACCTCACCCAGGGCGACGCCTATGATTTCCAGCTCGCGCTGCAGAACGCTTTCGTGAATGCGCTGGAGCAGACGAACATCGTGCTGAACGCGCAGAACGAGCCGTCGACTTCCGGCAGCCCGACCGATCTTTCCGGCGGCGCCACGTTCACGCTCGGGGTCGGCGTCAACGGCGACACGGGCTCCTACGTGCTGGTCAACGGACAGACCAATGCGTCGCAGAACGGGCTTTATCAACTAACGGGCTACGATTCGACGACGGGCACGTGGACGATGACGCAGGTCAGCGCGATTGGCGCGATTGCGGGCGGCACGGCCTACGAGGTGCAAAAGGGCACATCGGAGGGCGAGTACTATCAGACTTCCGGCACCGCTGCGACGCAGTTCACGCAGGTGCTGACGGCCACGAATGCCACCGATGTGATGGCCGTCACCAGCAGCAACCTGACTTATCACTCGGGCGGAACGATTACTTTCACGGGGGCACTGGACGGCTACACGCCGGTGGCCACGGTTCTGCAGAGTTTCACGGTCACGCTGCCCGGCGGCGCGACGAGCATGACGAGCCTGGTGACCGAATTGAACGCGGCGCTCTCGACCGCGCTGACGGCGCACGGGCTCAGCTCGACGCTGGTGCGGGCGCAGTTGCAATACAACAGCGCGGATACGCAGATCATCCAGCTCTACTCGACCAATGCCAACGCGCAGTTCAATCTCTCGTCGTTCGGCGGCACGCTCAATCTCGGTTTCAATCAATATAACACCGTCGCAGCGCAGGGGCCGGACATCACCGGCACGGGCGCGACCGCATTCCAGTTGCCGGGCGTCGTCGTGCAATCGGAAAACAGCTCCGGAGTCGCGACAGCGATCAACCTGTCCGAGTTTACCAGCCCGGTTTCGTTCGATGTCGCGGTCAACGGCGCGACCGCGGTTACAGTGACCATTCCGGCCGGAGTCTACACGGCCCAGGACTCGGGCGCATTCATCGTGGCGGTGCAAAACGCGTTGGTCGCGGCTGGTCTCTGGGACGGCTCCAGCCAGAACGGCGTGCTGGTGCAGAGCGTGCCGGTTGGAGGCGGGATCGGGATTGAGTTCTACGGTGGCAACGATGTCTACTCGCTGCAATTCAGCGATCCGGGGCCAGTCACCCTACCGGGGACGACCACTGCGATCCCCTCGAATTTCAGCGCGCTCGGGCTGAGCGCGAGCCATCTCTCGAGCACGGCGCCTTATTTCACGATTGCGACGACCAATGGCGCAACCAGCGTCGTGACGACGACGACGGTTCACGTCAATGGCAACATCACGAACGGCCTGTTGAATGACGAGCAGGCGAATCAAAGCGTGTCCGACCTCGTGGCCGACCTGCAGAGCGCGATCAACCAGTACCTCGGCACCGGATCGAACGCGATCAATGTTTCGTTCGGCACGGACCCGAACACGGGCGACCCGGTACTGGAATTCACCGCGCAGAATCCGGGGCGGACCTCGACCACGATATCGGGTTTCACCGTCACGAACGGCTCGGGCATGTCGGCGCTTTTGGGCAGCAGCGGGCTTTCGTCGATGAATCTCGCCGTGGCGCAATCGCTGACCACGCCGGCTTTCCAGACGGTGGAGCAGCTCGCCGCTCTGCTCTACAATCAGACCTACAGCTCGGCGGGGACGTCGGGAAATTACGGCGGGGTGCTCAACAGTGCGCCGGTTTTCGAGGCGGGCAATCTCGCCGGGGGCGGGTCGCCGAGTTTCACCTTCCCGATCAATCTTAGCGTCGACAACACCTCCAAGCTTGATGGCGCGGCCGTCCTGCCGCAGCTCAACGATATTGCGCTGGCCTTCAACTCGCTCTATGGCGATGTCTCGAACCTGCAATCCTCGAGCGCCGTCTCGATCGATCGCGCGGACCAGATGATCTTCAATTTCGGGTTCAACCTGATTGCCCCGGCGGCAGGCGCGAACCCGATCGTGAGCGTGGAAGTGCCGGTCACCAGCACCGCGCCGAACTTCTTCCTGCAAACCGCGGGCACCTTGCAGATCACGCCCGACACGGGGGTGACGTATACGCTGAACATCCCGGCGAGCACCGGGAACGGGACGTTTTCGATCACGACGCTGCTGGCCGCGCTCAATAGCGCCATTGCCACCGCGACGCCGAGTTCGGGGAACACACCGCTGAGCGATTATCTCTCCTCCATCACGTCCGTCACCGATGCGACGGGGCAGGTCAACCTGGTCTTTAATTTGGTAAGCGGATCGACGACAGCGCTCACGGTGGTGACGCCGCCCGGAAGCACGAACAGCCTCGCGACGCAGGTGGGATTGTCGGGGCAGTCGATGTCCTACGCCAGCTCCGTGCTGGTCGCCTCGCTGCCGGTGACGCAGGAGTTTACCGACTACACCCTCGACACCGACGCGATCTTCCAGTTCACAGTCGATAACGGCACGATCTATACCGTCACAATCCCGGCCGGCTCGACCAACGCGACGAATTTTCTCGCGCAACTCAACGCGGCGATCGGCACGGCCACGTCGAACACGGGTACGTCCACGCCGTTGACGCATTATCTGGCGCCGGTCACGGAAAGCACCAACTCAAGCGGCAACACCGTGCTGAATTTTGTCACGAAGGCCAATACGACGCGCGAGCTGACCGTCTCGGTGCCGGCCAATTCCGACTCCACGACGCCTGAGAATAACGCGGCCTGGTACGATCTCGGTTTCTCAGCTGGCGGAAGCAGCGCGACGTTCACCTCCAACGGCACCGGCTCGATTGGCGACTATGTTCTCGTCACTGGCCAGACGAACGCCGCGCAGAACGGTCTCTATACTCTCACGAATTACGCGCCTCCTCTCACGACGACCGATCCCGCCGGCGGCACATGGACGCTCACTCCCGCGACAACCGCCATCGCGTTGACTGGCAGCAATCTCACCTACAGCAACGGCGTCATCACCTTCACCGGGGCCATCGGCGGCTACACGCCGACGGCCGGCGACATCGGCAGTTTCGTGCTGGTCAACGGCCAGACGAACACCGCGCAGAACGGCCTGTACGAACTTACCGCAGCCGGGACGTTGACGCAGATCAGCGCGGCCTCGACGATCGCCGGCGGGACGACGTACCTCGTGACGTCGGGAACTTCCGCGTCCACCTATTTTGATATCGCCGCGGGCGGCGGATCGAGCTTCACCCAGATCGGGACGGTGAGCGTGCCGCCGACGCTGCTGGCCACCTCGACGACGAACCAGGCTTACAATTCGACGACGAACACGATCACGTTCAGCGGCACAATCGGGGGCGTCACGCCGGTGCCGGACAAGGTCACCTCGCCAAACATCGTTGGGGCAAACGCCAACGGCACGGATGCGTCGGGAAACGCCTTCACCTTGTCCAATGTCGCCTACATCCAGTTTTCTTTGCCCGACGGCACGAATGCCACGCTGGAAATCGACCCGACCGACACGACGGGCGACACCACGATTCAAGAACTCGTCAACACGATCAACACCGACATCATGGGCACGGCGGCGCTCAAGGGCAGTTCGTATGTCGCGCTGCAGAATGGCGGCGCGGCGGCATCGAGTTACGCGCTCAACACGCTGCCCAAGGTGATTGCTGCGGTGGCGCCGAATGGCCAGTCGATCGAATTTATTCTTAACGCGGGCGTCAATGGTGTTTACCAGAAAGGCGCGACTTTCAGCGTCACGGTGCAGAAACAATACTTGATGGCCAACCCGAACGGCGCGGTGGTCAATCTCGGCCTGCCGACGTCCACCGTGGCCGATTCGACGCTGCCTTCTCTCGGTATGCTGAGTAATGCCCTTACGGACGCTGACGTCACCGGCCTGGGCACATCGGACAGTTTCCAGGTTTCCATCGACGGGCAGAATTACCAGACCGTGAACGTCGATCTTTCGGGCGTGACGACCGTGGCCGGGTTGGTGCAGGCGATCAATACCGGCATTGCGGCGGTGAGCGTTTCGTTCACCACGACGGGCGAGCCCTCGAATGGCCATTCATTCGCGCTTTCCGATTATCTCCAGGCGGCGGTGACCAATGGCGGCACGCAGGTCATCCTTCGCCTGCTGGACGACGGCGTCGTGAATAACTACGGCTCGACCGGCAACAACCAGTTCCCCGTGCTGGAAAACGCGGCAATTGTGCTGCCGAATCTTGGCACGGGCGTTCAGTCGCCGCTGGAAAAAATCGGCTTTAGCAACCTGGAGCAACTCTTCACCCTGCAGGGTGCCGACGGCACCATCAGCGCAGTTACCTTCAAGGGCACGGCGACAGCGATCAGCGCCGCGGGGAACGGAGCGCCGTTTTCGGGTACGGCCGCCTTTGGCTTCACCGACTTCAATATCGGCGCGGGCGTGCTCGACGAGCAGGCCACGACCAACATCACTTTTGCCTCGGGCGTCACGCCGAGCATCAACGACCTGCTGGCCGATGCCAACGCGGGCAACTTTGTTTCCTCCGAATTTGGCGGCAGCATCATCGCAACGCCGGGGCTTTCGCTGGCCAGCCAGGCGAGTTACGCGGTCATCACGCTTGGCGCGCTCAGCTTCCCGGCCAGCAGCGTCGGCGGACTCACTTTCGCGAACGACGCGACGATCACCTTCGGTTACGGCACCTACAACTCGGTCGTCTACTCGGGCGCGATCACCAGTTTCCTCGTGCTGCCCGACATGGCCTCGCCGATTTATTTCGACACGGACGACCTGCAATTGCTTTACCGCCTCGATCTCGGTTCAGTGGCCGACAGCCTCATGCGCATTGGCGATCTGATCAGCGATTGGATGCAGAATACCGCCAACCCCGTCCCGGATCTCTTCAGCAATAAGCTTTTCTTCGCGCAGGACAGCCTGATTCAGGTCGACAACGTGGGCCAGGACTTCGCCAATGCCCTGGCACAGGTGGTGACGCAACCGCCCACCTCGCTGGAAACCACGCCCGCCGCGATCGCTCAGGCACTGCAGCTCGATCCCAGCGCGATCACCTTCAACGTGGTCTCGAGCGGCGGCAATGTCGCGCTCGATATTTCGTTCAACTGGGTCAAGACCGTGATCGAGACGCTGCCGCTCTCGATCGACTTCGCCACGCTGGCCAACGATAGCGACAACGCGACCTATCAGGCCAACGGGCAACTCGGGAATTACAGCACCGGCGTCGTCAACCAGTTCCTGCTCAACCTCGCGACCGTGGCGGGGATTCCGGGAGAAAACCTCAACGTCAATTTCTCCGAGGTGTCGCAACTCGACGTGAACGAGAGCATCGCGGTGGCGAGCGGCGGCGTGGCTATCCAGCCGCAGGCCAGCATCAGCAACCCGGGCTCGGGCGACTTTTTCCAGACCAGCTTTCTCCTCGACGGTTCGGGCCTCAGCGGCAATCTCCCCGCTGGCTCGAATTATTTGCAACTGAACGGTGGCTCCGTGGCGCTCGACGGCGGCACGGTCAACGGCACGCAGATGCCCGTGCTCACCGTCTCGGACAGCAACCTCAGCTACAGCGCGGGGACGATCACCGGCACTGGCGAAATCAACGGCTACTCGCCGTTCACGTCGGACCTCGGCGGCGATATTTTGATCAACGGCCAGACGAACACGGCGCAAAACGGCCTCTATTCGCTTTCCGGATACAATACCGCGTCGCACGCATGGACGCTGACGGAGGTTACGCCGATTGCCTCGCTGCCAACCACCGATTTTTATTCGGTGCTGCAGGGCAACCTGGCCAACGCGAATTTCGGCCTTGTCTCCGGTGCGACGCAGTTCAACCAAATTGTCGATGTCTTCAACCCGGTGACGACCTCCGTGGTGGCGCTGTCGAACAGCAACCTTACTTACGACTCGACGACGAACACGATCAGCGGCATGGGCGCCATCAACGGCTACACCCCAACGGTCAACGATATTGGGAACGATGTGCTGGTGAACGGACAGACCACGGCGTCACAGAACGGTCTCTATTCCTTCACCGCTTACGATACCACGACGAATACGTGGACACTGACGCAGGATACGGCCGTTTCGGCGATGACGCCCGAGACGCGCTTCCTGGTCGAGAACGGTCCGGGCGGAATCGGCTATCCGGCCAATCAATACTTCGGCCTGGCCGCATACGGCGCGACCGATTTCATACCGGTGGCTCCGCTGGCTTTCGACACACTGGCCGCGAGCGTGGCGGATCCGACGACTCTTTCCGTCATCGCCGCGACTTCCGCGCCGCTTACTGCGCTGAGCGGCACCGGCGCGTTGGTCATCGACGGCTACACCATCCCAACCGCCGATTCGGGTGGTTTGGTGCTGGTCAACACGCAGACCAACCCGACGCAGAACGGGCTCTATACGGTAACCTTTTCCGCCGGCAATCACTGGTCGCTGACCCCCGCGGCGTCAGTCAACACGACAACCCGCCTCTCTATCCAGAACGGCAACACCTACGCGAATTCCTATTTCGGCTACTACACGCCGAATTATTACGCGCAGCTCATCGAACCGAGTGTCTACAGCTACGATCTCAGCGGCACGCAGATACTGCCTTACACGGTCGATGTCGCAACCACGTCCGACCTCGGCTCAAGCGTGACGTTCGCGCCGGGCGGGCAGGGCGCGCTGGCCACGTTGACCGGTCCCGCGGACACCTCGATCAACGACTTTACCACCACGGCATCGGTCGACGGGACGACTGACCAATTCCAGGGTATCGATGACGTGCAGAGTCTTTCCGTCGGGTCGCTGGTTTTGGTCAAGGACCAGACGGCGGAGAACGAGAATGGCGTGTACGTTGTGACCTCGCTGGGCAGCTCCAGCCCGACCTCGGGTAATGGCGCATTTGTCCTGACACGCGCCGATTTTGCCTCGACGGCAACGCAGCTCGATACGATTCGCATCGCCGTGGCGGGCGGGTACGTCAATGTCGGCACGCGCTGGGTGCAGACCAACGCCTCGATCGCGGTGGTCGACTCGAGCAACATCGGATTCACCGACCAGGCCAACTCAGTTTATTCCAACCCCAACTCCGGCATCACGGGCGGGGTCACCGACTGGCTGACTTTTTCGGCGCGCGGCGAGGCGGAGGCAAACCTGCCGCTGAGCATCGTTGTCGTCAGCACGACGGGAACCGAATATGTGATCGGGAACGATCTCCAGAATGCGGCGAGGGACGTGACGATCGGCGAGTTGACGGCATTTTACGAGGCCCTCAACGGCTCCAATGTCACGCTGGCCACGCTCCCGGTGATTCCTTCCGGGTCGATTGGCGGCCCGCTCGTCTATAGCGATTTCTCACCATTCACGCCGCTGATGTTCCAGTTCAACCTGGCCAATTTTTACGCGAAGAACGGTTCGCAGGCGGTCCACTTCACCAACGTGCCCGACCTGTTCGACTCGTACGTCTCGACCAGCGTCCTCGCGCAATTACAGAACGGATTCTATATCGGTGACGCGCTGGACCTGGCGCTCTTCACGCTCCAGTCGTCGATTGCCGAGGCGCTCGCCCAGGAATTCCCGCTCGTCGGCACCAGCCTGGCGGAGGAAGCCGACTTCGTGGAAAATTTCCGCGCCGGGTTCACCACGCTGGTTCGGCAGAATATCCTGAGCGATCCGAATACGCCGCTGGAGGATATCCGGAGCGCGATTTACGAGGCCGCGACGACGGAAGGTCTGCTGGCGAATTTCATCCCGGCCTCCGGCCCCACGTCCACCGTGCTCAGCGAATCGTCCATTCTGGTCGAGGTATGGGACGGCAGCTCGGCCACCGCGTTCCCCTTCGGCGACGACACGACGACGAATTTCAACCCGCTCTTTTATAAGCTGAACCCGGACGGGACCTATTCGGAGCAGGTGCCCTCGACGACCACGGCCATCACGTTTGCGTTCCGGCTTTCGGAGGATTTCGAGTCGAGCTACACGGTGCAGTTGAATGAGGTCGACCTGGGCGACTCGGCGCTCGGCACGACAATTTCCACCACGACGGCCAACATCAACACCGGCACGGCCAACCCCGACGGCGGCGGCGTCACGCTGCTGCGCTCGTTCAACCTGAACTTTGGTTTCGGGGTCGTCACCAACGCGGGCTTCTTCATCTACAACCCGACCGACAATCAACCGACACCGGTCGCGCCGACGCACGCAGGTGATCCATCGGTCCCGGCGCTGCTGGCGGACCAGAACATGGTCGATTTCGGTTTCATGGCCGAGCTCAACGGCAACGTCGACAGCACGACAATCACGCCCTTCTTCCAGAATACCTATTCCAGCCAAATCAACAATCTTTCGGTCGAAGTCGCCGACGGACGGCTCCTCGACCAGTTGGATAATCCCGGCAGCGCCGACGATTATCTTCCTTCCGGCTTTTATGGTGATGCCATTCTCAACCTGAATGATAATCATCCGGCGGGCGGGGCGAATGCCGGTTCGCCGACGCTGAGTTTGCTTGGCGGCTACTATGCCGACGTCAACGATCTTCGCATCCTCGCGGAATTGGGCAGCGACGCCGCGCCGGGCAGCACGACGCCGGCCGGCTCGATCTTTAATTACGCGATCAACGCCGATGCCGACATCGACCTGCAAATCCAATCGCAGCAGCAGGGTCTTCTGCCCGCGTCCGAAGCCGACATGATCTACGCCAAGACGTATGGCACCGGCGCGAGCCCCAATTTCCATTTGAATTTCGAGAACCCGGCCGTGATCGGGCTGGGCAACGTGACGCTCGGCAACGACGCGATTATGTATGCCGGCGATCCGACGAACACGACGTACCAGTCGGATTTCACGGCAATTGCGACGCAGGTCTCGCCCATCTGGCGCTTCGTCGACCGGGATGTCGGCAACAGCACGGTCGCGGGCGGCAACAGCCTACTGCTGGCCAACGGCGCGGCGGGCAACACATTTGTCGAGTTCGTCAACATCAAGATCAACATCATCGATTACCTCGGGACGATCGTTTATGGAGCTCTCCGGATTTATGAGGACGTGATCGAACCGCTGCGTCCCTACATCACCTTCCTGACGACTCCGATTCCCGGCACCACGGCTTTCACCTCGGGCGGCATCACGGTTGGATCGCTCTTAGGCAGCAGCTTCGACGACTTCATCACTGCTGTGTCGGACATCGACAATCTCATCTCGCCGCTGTCTGAACTGGCGGCCTCCAATACAGGCGGCGATGCCGGTTGGGTCGCCGCTCCGGTGACGCCTTTGGATCTCTCGGGACTTTTCACCGCAGCGGATTATCTCGCCAACAAGGCCATCGACAAGGCGACGGAAAAGGATGAGGAAGACCCGGAGAACGAGAAGGACAAAGAGGCCGAAAACGAGACCGAATCCCCGACCAAGAAAACGGGCGTCTCGGAGGATACTTCCGAAGCCAGCGAAATGGAACGCGCGTCGGATGCCAGCGCGGACGAGGCGGACGCCGGCTCCGAAACATCGGATGATTCGTTTGAGTCCAAAAGCGGCGATAGCGCAAGCAAACCGAGTTCCTCGAAAGAGGAAGGCGGCGAGGAAGACGAGGAGGAAGACAAGGGCAAGGGCGAAACCAGCGTCGGCTTCAGCGGCGGCTCGATACTGCTCGACGCGATCGATTACAACACCCTGACCAACGTCTATCTCGGCGTTAACACCAACCTGCTGCGCGTCCAGTTGCCCGAACTGAGCGTCAGCTACACCTACACCAAGAAGTTCATTGTCGAGCCGTTCCCTCCGCTCGTCATCACCCTGAGCTTCACCATCGGGTTCGACGTCAACGTCAACTTCGGCTGGGACACCAGCGGGTTCTTTTTCAACACGGTCGATCTCACCACTGGCGATCCGCTGCCGCTTTTCGATTTCTACGGCAAGTTCCAGATTGGCATCGGGCTCGATTTCGGCCTGGTCGATGTCGAGGCGGACGTCTACTTCGAGGCCAAGGTCAACTTCTTTTGGAACGATGTCAGCGGCACGGGGAAGATTCACGAGTCGGACCTGCAGTACCTCATCAATAACAACGACTCGATCTTCAAGGTCGAGATCATCGGCACGGTTGGATTCGATTTCAGCATCGTCCTGAGCATCCCGATTCCGTTGATCGGCCCAATCAACATCACGATCTTCAGCTACAGCGTCAGCGCGACGCTCTTCGATGTCACGTTCGGCGCGGTCACGGGCCAGGTGCAGTTGGGCACGCTCGAAACGGACGCCAATGGCGCGAATGATGTTCTGCTGCTGAACTCGGGCATCTATGCGGCGCAGCGTCTCTTCGTCAACACCAGTTCGGTCAATGAGGACTTCACGCTTTACGACGTGGGCGGCTCGGCCGCGGCGGGGGAAAATATCCTGGTTGATTTCGACAACCAATATTATCAGGAGTTCACCGGCATCAAGCAGGTGATCGGCTACACCGGCACCGGCTCATCGACCTTGGACGCGGGCGCGACGCAGGCCGTCGGGTCGAGCGGCGTCACGTTCACGATGGTGGATGGCAGCTCGCAGACCTTTTACAGCCTGACGCCGTTGCAATATGCGGTGGTCGATTTCTTCGCGGGCGACGGCGATGCGGTTTTGCGCGCGGGAGCGAGCTACGTCTCCGCGTGGGGCCGGTCGCGGCTCCAGGGCAACAGCGGCACGGGCACGGAGCTGCTGGAAGCCAATACGGTCGGCGGCCTGAGCGATCCCGGCGTCGATATCATCGCGGGCGGCGGCCCGGCCACGATCTACGGCAGCGCGGGCGTGGACGACATCGTCGCGGGCCAGGGACCGGACCTGATTTACGCGGGCTCGGACAGCCACATTTATTTCGCCACAGGCTTTGGCAACGACCGCATTTACGTCACCGGCGGAGACAATTCCGTATCCTTCGACGGCTTCAATTTGTCCACCGGCGACGCCTCGATGGCATCTTCCATCTCCTCCGGTTCCGTGATCGACGAGGACCCGCTGCTGACCTCCGCGGAGATCAGCGAGTTCCTGCCCAATGTTTCCGTCGCTCCGATTTCCACACCCCTGACGCTTTCGTTCGGGCCGCTGGTCGAAAGCGCCGTCACCGGTGACAGCACTGTCTTCTTCGCCACGGACCCGGCGGAGATTCAACAGATCAACGACTGGACCGGCGGCATTGGCGGCGATACGTGGAACATTTACTACTTCGCGCCGGGGCAGGATTTGACCTTGCACGAACCGCTGCAAACGGGAACGGCGAAGGTCAACACGTTCAACGTCTTCTTCGGCAACCCGAACATCGTCTACGTCGCGGGTGGCGCGGGCAACGACGGCACGATCAACATCGACGACCGCAACTCCGCCGACGTTCTCGATGTCACGCAGACTTTCCCCGAGACGGTCGACAACGCGGCGGGCGCGGCAGGCTACGACCGGCAGTACCTCAACGGCCGCGAGTTCCTCAATTACGACAGCCAGATGCTCATCAACTACAGCGCGCCGAACTCAGTGGTTGATCTCGGCACGCCGGGCGCCACGACCTTTGTCGATTACAACATCGGCTCGTACAACGTGGGCACGATCAACTTTGTCAGCCCGGTCGAGTTCACTTCCAGCAACGTCACCCTGGACGTCAAGAACACGATCACACTTTCCTACGACCTGAACATGATCGGGAGCGCGACGAACCCGGCCACGCTGACAATCAACGTCACCAACGCTTTTCCCACCGGCGAATCCGATTTCATCATCGCCAGCGGCGCGGTGCTGAGCATTTCCGCCGCCTCGCAGGAGGGCAAAAACAGCTCGCCCGCCGACGGCTACGGCACGATCTGCCTCAACCTGCCCAACGGCGTCCTGGAAAATGCGAGCGGTACCACGGGCACGCCCGGTTATATCTCGCTGATCAACGGCCTCGTGGCGGTTTCGGCGAAGCGAGGCATCGGTTCGGACAACGACATTTTCGAGATCATCGCCAGCCAGTTGGCGGCGGAGGCCACGGGCAACAGCGGTGAGGACGGCATCTACATCCAGTCGCCCGACTCGCTGATGCTGACCGCTTATCAAAACATCAACGGGCTCACCACGACGGCGGGCGATATTTTCGTCGAACTCACCGGTTCCGGCACGACGCTCAGCTACTTCCAAATCTCGGCGGGCTCTTTGGGCCTGCTCGGCGGTAATGTGACGATCATCGCGGACAATATTCAGCCGCTGACCAGCTTCGACGTGACGCGCGATGTCCTCACCAAGGTGCCGATCATCCAGCAGGTGGTGGAACTCGTGCCCACCTTTACGATCTTCGACAGCTCCATCAACCTTAGCTTCGGTGAATTCTCCTTCTTGTCCCTGTTCTTCCCCATCTTCTTCAGCTTCTCGGTGCAAGTGACGAACGTCGTCACCGGTTACTCGGAAGAGGAGGTTCCTACTACGGTCAGCGTCGGCGGCATTGGCGGCCCGAATGGCGACAACATCACCGGCACAGGCAAGCTCAATCTCTGGAACGCCACCAACGACCTGAACATCCTGGTCGGCGGTACCGGCGCCGCGCCCGCGAACACGATGCGGCTCAGCTCCGCTCTCATCGACACGATCAGCACCACGTTTGCCAGCCTCGTCATCGGTCGCGCCTCAAACGATCCCGATAACATCTTCACGGGCAACATCAGCTTCGATACCTCCGCCTCCACCTACACGTTCGCCCAGGCCTCCACGATCTTGATTCAAGGCAGCTCGCTCGATCTGCCCGAATCGATTCTCAACACGCATGTCAGTTCGCCCAACATCCCCGACAGTGCGTTGCAGTTCATCAGTTATGGAACGAGTTCGACCCCCGGTCCGCTCGACGGCCATATCCATTTCAACGCCGCCGCGACTTACGCCGCCAAGGTCATCACCGTTTCCGCGCCCGGGGTGCTGAACCTGATCGGCACATTCGAGGCCTACGACCCGAGCTTGACCCCGTCGCAGCAGTCGGCTGTCTCCAACCCGCTCGTCGGGACCATCGAAGTCACGACCTCCGGCGTCCTCACGGTGGGAGGAACCACGGCTGCCACGACACTCGACGCCTCGGTGGGTCTCTCGTCGATCATCCTGTCGGGTTCGGGCATCGTCTTTAATTCCACGGCCTCGGTTGATGCCGGCGACCTCCTCACACTGACGGCCACGGCCGGAATGATTGCGGACGCCTCGGGCGATACGCGCCGCATCACGGGCGGCAGCCTGGGCCTGACGGCCACGCAGGGAATCAGCCTCTACACTGATTCACCGCTGCTTAACTACGCGACGACGACCAACGGTGCCATCGCCATTGACAACTCGATCGGTACCAACGGCGCGCTTCAGGTCAACTCGATGACGACCGGCACGAGCCTGATCGCGGGCGGCAACATCACGCTGACGAACGCCGGGAGCATCAACCTGTTCCGCGCGACCAACAACAGCGCGCCGCTGATTTCCACCGGTGCGAGCACCGCCGCCATCGTTCAGTTGACGAGCACCTCCGGAGCCATCGTGGGCGACACCACCTTGAATTCGGGCGCGTTCGACATCCTGACGAACACGCTGGGCCTGACCGCCAATGGCGCGATTGATGGCGCTGTCCTCTCGACCAACAACAATTCGTTCAGCCTGATCACGCAGGTCAGTTCGCTGGCCGCCGCTTCGGCGACCAACGGCGTTATTTCGATCATCAACAGCGGCGCGCTCACGCTCACCAACGCGCAAACCCACGCCGGCGCAATCAGCATCGCCGACACCGACAGCATCACGGTGGAGGGAACGGTTTCGACCAACAACGACGGCATGACGCCGAATACCGCCGCGACCATCAGTCTCGACACGCACAGCCTCCTGGCCAATCGCGGGAACATCAACGTGGGCGGAAATGAAATCATGGGGACCCTCGACGCGGGCGGCGCGCAGGTTACGCTGACGGCTGACAACGCCATCCTCGGCGCGGCCAGCCTGAATCAAGTCAGCGGCTCGCATGTGTTCGCGACCGCGTACGATGACACGCCCGCGCCCGCCCCGACCGACGACGCGATCGTCCTGAATCTCAACACGCCGATCATCGATGCCGTCACGAATAACAAGGGCATGATCGTACTTCAGGCGGACCAAAGCATGCTTTTAAACAAGGTCATCAGCCAGGCGAGCGACATCACGGTCACGGGCCCGGCGGTCGGAACTTCGCCGACGGTCAACCTGACGACCTACGAGGTCAATGCTGGCTCGGGCAACGTCCACTTGACGACCAGCGGCGCGATCCTCGACGACACCACCGATCAGGCTTCGCTTAATGATATCACCGGCGCGACCCTTTATGCGCAGTCGGTGGGCACCACCGTGCTGAAGACCGACATCAACGATCTCGACGCGCAGGTCGGGGGCACGGGCAGCTTGACGGTCAATCAGGACGCCGGGTTCACGGTCGATCAGGCCATTACCAACGATGGCGCGATCAACATCAATGCTGGGCAGGCCAACTCGGTAAGCAATCTCGTCGACGGCTTCGTCAACGTCGGCACGATCACGGCGGGCATGACGAGCGCGATCAACATCGACGCGATCGGCGGCTACATCGCCGACACGACTTTTGGCCAAATGACGGACACTTCGCTGCTCACCGGCGGCGCCTTCACCGCGACGACGGTCAAGGGTATCCAAGGGCTGAACACCGCGATCACCCAGCTCGACGCGACCGCGACCGACCCGACGGCCTACATGACGATTCACCAGACCGGTGATATCGACATCGACGACGTCGACATGACCACCGGGCCGTTCACGCTAACGGCGTCGCCCAGCCAAAGCGGCGTCGGCACCGGCATCGGGACGATCACGGTCAACGATATCACCACGGACATGAATTCGGCGGCGGTTTCGCTCACCTCGTATTCCAGCGCGATCGAGCAGCAGATGGGCAAGATCACCGCGGCCCAACTCAACGCCACTGCCCACACTGGCATCACCGCACTGACCGATGTCGGCTACCTCAACGCGACCATCGACGCGCTGGGCCAGGGCGATATCGACGTCACGCAGGATTCCAACCTGGAAATCGGCCAGGTGCAGACGCCCATGGGTAATTTCAACCTCGACCTGCTCAGCGGCGGCGTGACCGCGTCGAATCAGGCGCTGGTCCTGCCCTACAACGTCGAGGCCAGCGACATCGATATCACGGCTCCGACCGGCGTTGCGACCATGGCGCAGAACCTCAATGTCTACGCCGATTCGCTCGACGTCACCTCGACCTCTCCGCTCGGCACGGGCATCTTCGTGACCAATTACAAGGACCACACCGGCTCGGATAATTTCGTTGCGGATGATATCCAGGCGCAGACCGGCCCGGTCAGCATCACCTCCGCGGGCAACCTCCTCGCGCAGGATATTGGCGTCCAGGCCGATGCGATGGGCAACGACATCGACCTCACCAGCACCGACATGGGTAATGTCATCATCAATTTTGTGGGCACGGGCCTCGTCGACTCGGTGATTGGCACGACGGCGCCCAACTTCGGGGACGTTAATATCGTCTCCGCCGGATTCATCAATGCCGTCGATCCGGCCAACTCACTCTATTATTATCCCGCCGGTTCGATGGACCCGGTCAATATCGTCGCCTACGGGGTTACTTTCGATGCGCAGACCGGCATTGGCGTGCCGTCGAATCTGACGCCGATCCTTACCGGCACGCTCCTCTCCGCCAAGACCACGACTGGCGACATCAGCACGGGCGAGTCGTCGGCGGGGCCTTTCCGCATCTCGGGATTTTCCACTGGCGACGGCAACCTCGGCTTCATCAAGGGCGGCGGCGGCCCTCTTTACGCCACGGGCTTCTCGACCCTGATGGGCAACGTCAACCTGACAGTCGAAGACGGCGCGACCCTCTTCCTCGGCACGGTCTTTGCCATCGGCAACGTCTCGCTGCAAATGGACCACATTAGTTTCCAGGGCTTGCCCGGCTCGGTCTTTGGAACGGGCGACCTGACGATTCAGCCCGATAACCCTCAGCAATATGTTCAGATCGGCGCGCTCTTTGCCCAGTCACCCTATGAATCGTCCAACACGCTGGAAATCGGCCTCGCCGGTTTCGAGGCATTCCTCACCGACTTCCAAAGCATCTACATTGGCAATCTAAGCAACCCGAACCTGACGTATGTCTATTACGACACCCAGGATGCATACCTCACTAGCTCCGGTGGTTTGAATACGACGATTACGGTGACCCAAGTTACCGGAAACCCTCCGCCCGGCGAATTTCAGCTGGCCGATCTTTTCGCTAACCTTGCCACCCAGGCCTCGCAAGGCCAACTGACCGTGGCCGACATCCAGGCTGTGCTTGACGAATTAAACCTCTCGGGCGATTTCGGCTCCGGTTCATCCGACGATTCCGGGAACAGCGACGACGACTCCTTCTCGGATTCCAATTCGGTCACACCTTCGAAAGAAGCCGTGACGGAAACGACCCCGTCCAACCACTCCAGCCCGTCCGCCTGGGTCCATTCGGATGCTCAGGAACAGGCCGCAAATTCCTCAGTGGAAGACGATTACGCCTGGATCGATCGGGCTGTTGTCGTGACTGCGGCGACCGTCGTTGCGACCAAGCCTTTGCGGCGCTTTGGCGGCTTTTTCTAATGGATTAATCTGCTGTTAGCGGGGCATCCTGCGCCTCCTGATTCGGGGTCAATTTACGGGTGGACAACCATCTTTCGTTTTGCCACAAAGGGCGGTCATGACCGGATCGGCGCCCCCTTACTCCGGACGTAAGGCCTCTTCCAACAGGGGCTTTACGAACCTTTTCATTTTCGCGGCCACCGTGTGCCTTGTCTTCGCCGCGGCAGCCTTCATTTTCTTCCCGCTTTACGCCACCCCGCCGGTACCTCCCTCCACCA